>Ga0335076_10000052_pt1 | contig 92659 bp, 84 predicted proteins | sample Lox_Sample_25_FD_206717 | JGI IMG/M metagenome (GOLD analysis project Ga0335076, IMG submission 206717) | Soil microbial communities from Loxahatchee National Wildlife Refuge, Florida, United States - Lox_Sample_2.5 | ecosystem: Environmental > Terrestrial > Soil > Wetlands | place: USA... | reverse complement strand
CTGCAGCGCGAACTGGAAGGGCTCGCGCTCGTAATGTAAATTTTCGCGGTGAAGGAAAACGAGTTTTAGGGAAGGTGCCCAGCGATGGCTGGCGATTCCCACAAGCGAAAAGCCGGACCAACCAGTCCGGCTTTCCTGCTTTTTATCTCCTGAAATTGTCCGCGATTGCCTGCCTCTGCGGTATTTCCGAATTTGCCTGTGGCGTAGTTCTTCAAGAACGAAGTCGGAACATCTCTGGGCACCTTCTACTGATTTGAATGCCGGCCTGCCCGTGCTAAATTGCTGCGGGGTTCCCAATCCAAATCTTCCAGAGAGGCTTTTCCCATGAAGACGAAGCTGTTTGCCGTTTTGACTGCCGCCGCCATCGCATGTGCTATGACTCTTCCCGCCGTTGCCCAGGAAACATCCACCGCGAAGATCAAACGCGTCCAGATGAAAGAGGAGAAGGAGCACCACCCCGAAATCGCGGCCGCCATGAATCACCTGCGCGAAGCCAAGGCCAATCTCGAGCACGCCGCCCGTGATTTTGGCGGACACCGCGCCAGCGCGCTCAAGCACGTCAATGAAGCCCTGGAAGAGTGCCGCCTGGCGCTGGAGTTCGACAAGAAATAGTTGCGCGACCAAGCACGGCAGACGGGGATGCCTTTGCGCATCCCCTTTCTCAGTTGGCAAAACGACGACAACATCAGCAATAACGCCGTTACTTTGGTCGTCCTACCTTTCGGCTCTACAACCCCTATCCCATTCCCGCGACAATGTTCACAGTGGATCGCTCGTCGAAACTCGGCGTGGTCGTGCTCTGCCTGTTTGCCCTGCCCTTTGCCGGATTCGGCCTCTTTGCTCTGGTCACGGCAGTGCAGCAGATGCTCAGTGGCACGGCCAAGTCCCCAGTGTGGTTGTGGCTGATCTTCGGTTTGGTCTTCGGCGGTATCGGTTTCGGCCTGATGTTTGCCGCTCTCTTCGGCAGCAGATTTGTGAGCCGTCAGCAACGCGCGCAAGCCGAGCATCCCGCCGAACCCTGGCTCTGGCGCGAAGACTGGGCCCGGGGGCGCGTCCGGGGAAACACGCGTTCTGGAATGATCGGCGCTTGGATCTTTGCGGCGGTTTGGAATGCGGTGTCGGCACCCGTACTGGTCTTCCTGCCGCAAGAGGTGGCCAAGAAACCGGCCGCTTATTTCGGACTCGTGTTCCCTATCGCAGGAGTCTTCCTGCTGGTGCGAGCGATTCGCCTCACTCTCGCCTACGTTCGATTCGGCAAGACGTGTTTTGAGATCTCGCCCGTTCCAGGTGTGATCGGCGGAGAACTCAGGGGCACGATCCAGGCCCGGTTCCCGCAATCGCCTGATCGTGGCGTTCAGCTCCACTTGTCCTGCGTGCAGCGGACGATCAGCGGAACTGGGGATTCGCGATCCACCTCAGAGCACATTCTCTGGCGCGCCGAAGCGAACTTGACGCCCGACCAACTGTATCCGTCGCCGACCGGCACTTCGATGCCAGTACGCTTCAAGATTCCCTGGGACGCGCAGGCTACCGACACCACCAACCCGAGAAGCGCGATCGTTTGGCAGCTGGAAGCGCTGGCGGAGCTTCCAGGCGTCGACTACAGGGATTTGTTCGAGGTACCGGTCTTCCGCACCCAGCAGACCCCGGCTCGTCCCCAACCCGAAAATCCGCTCACGGCCTCTGTTGCCGTCGCGCGACCGTCCGCCTTGACAGTCGTGATCACTCCGACGAGCCAGGGAACGGAATTCTATTTCCCACCCGCGCGGAACAAGAGCTTCGCGGCATGGACCACGGTGTTTCTGCTCATCTTCGGCGCGGCTGCGATATTTCTCGCCTTCCACGCGCCGGTGATCTTCCCCATTGCCTTCGGAGTCTTCGCGATATTCCTGCTCTTTGCCACCGTGCAGATGTGGTTCGGAACCACGCGGGTCGGAATCAGCGGCGGCGAATTACTCGTCCAGGATGGTTATTTTGGCGGCGGGAAAGTGCGGAAATTCGCGGTCGCAGAACTCGCTTCCATCGGCAGCAAGATCACCAGCCAGCAGGGCGATGGAACGGGAACACCGTACTACGACATTGAACTCCAGCTGCGCAGTGGGCGGAAGGTCACGCTGGGCCGCACCGTCCGCAACAAGCAGGAAGTGGACTGGCTGATTGGAGAGATGCGCCGGCTGTCTGGGCTGCAGCCAAAGGCCGCAGCCGCGGCTGGCACGTAGCAACGCGTATTGATCGGTTTTCAGTTGTAGTTGAAGTACGTAATCGGGAGACATCCCATGAGGAAAATTCGTGCCACACTGCTGGAAATCGGGCTCGTACTGATATTCTGCGCGTCGCCTTGTCTGCTCGCGCAGGTAACGGAATGCAGTCCAGAAGACAATGCCGCTCTGCTTCAGCCCACCGACGCCGCGTTCACCGACGCCATGGATCTAGGGCGAACGCTGAGTGATCATGGCGTCACCATTCGATGCATTCTCACCTCGAAGTTGGGAGCGCTCTTCAACGGCCTGGAAGGTTCCGCCCTCTACCGTACAAACTTCGGTGATTTCGACGTTCTGTTTCTTGCCAGCCCACAGAATTTCGTAGGCCTCAAAGTCATCGATCACCCGGTCAAGATGGGATTCTCGTATTCGTTCGCCGGCAAACCTCGCCCCTCGCGGAGCAATCATCTGGAGAGCGCACGGCGAGTGTATTTCCTGAAGCATGAGAATCAGATGCTGGTTCTGACCGACGATCCGCTACGGATCAAGCTCGCCGACGCGCTCAATTTGCCGAGGGAATGAAGCGGCCGATCCTGCAGCGGCGTCAAAGCGCCTCGACTGCTCGCTGCAACTCACGCGCAATTTCCGCCGGATCCCGCTCAGCCGCAAACTCCACCGGCTTGCCGATCCGCACCTGAATCTTTCCGGGTGCGGCAAACTTCTTCCCGGCTTTCTTGATCTCGAACAAGCCGTCGATTCGAATCGGCACCACCGGGAGGCGCAGATTGTTCACGAGCAACCCAACGCCCGCACGAAACGGCCGCAGCTTTCCGTCCTCGGTGTGCCTCCCTTCGGGAAACACCAGCACACTGTATCCGCGATCGACGGCCTCTCCGGCATAAGCGAAACTCTTGCGGAAACCGGCCTGTCGTGGCAGTGGGAACAGATTCAGAAGCGCGACCCCCAGGGCCCATTGCAAACGGTCGTAGATTCGCCCGCCCCACCATCGCCCTGGCTCGGGTGAGCGCAGCGCCTCCAACGCCTCGCCACCGGTTGCCGTGGCCAAGCGGTGGCGGATTCGGGCCGGGAGGACGGTTTGAATGAATCCGACGTCTACGTCGTCGATGTGGTTCGCGATCACCAGCGCTGGCCCGTGCAGGCCGCGCAGGTTTTCCCGCCCCACAATTCGCGGCCATCCGAGAAGAAACACCGCCGGACGCACCAGCAGATAGTGTGCCGCGAGTCGAATCCACGTCACCGGCCAGCGCAGTGTCCATCTCGGATAGTGGAACTCGCGACGCTCCCCACACTCCCCCTGCAGCAGCTTTTCCAGGTCGCCGATGGTGGCAGCGCCGGCGAACTTCGTTTCGCTCAGATCGACTTGATAGCGATCTTCCAGCGCCCCGAGCAGTTCCACCCGCTCCAGGGAACTCAGCCCCAGATCGGCTTCGAGGTTGGCATCAGCGGCAAGCTTTCCCACAGATCGCGAAGTCACCCGCGACACTAATTCCGCAAGCGGGCTGGCAATTGGGGCTTGAGCACTCTCCCCTGTGTTCGCGCCCAGACTTGCGGCAACCGCATCCCGAATCAGATTCCGTCGAGCCTTCCCTGTCGGTGTGCGCGGAAAATCTCCCTCTGGCCACACAAACCACGACCGCATCCGCTGATACTCGGCCAGGCCTTCGTTCGCACGTGCCACTACCTGCTTTGCGTCCGCGCTGCGATCCCGCAAGATGAACGTCGCGCAAGGCTCCTCATTTCCGTTGCGGTCCAGTCCCACCACCACGCAATCGCGCACTTCCCTCTGCGCCCGTAACGCCGCTTCCAAATCTTCGGGATAAACATTCATGCCCGCGGGCGTGACGATGACTTCCTTCTTGCGGCCCTTGAAACGGAGATTGCCTTCGGCATCGAGTTCGCCGAGATCGCCGGTCCGATACCAGCCTTCCTCGCCCGCCACCGCATGGAGCGCGCCGCCGCTCCAGTAACCGCTGGCGACGCCGCTGCCGCGCACCAGGATTTCGCCGTCGTCCGCCAGCTTGATTTCGCGCCCGGGCAGCACTTTTCCGATCGATCCGCGGCTGGTACGAAAGGGATGGTTCAGGCTGATGAGCGAAGTGGTCTCGGTCAGGCCGTACCCTTGGATCACCGCATATCCCAGCCGATGCCAGAATTCTTCGGTCTCGCGCTCGAGCGCGGCGCCTCCACTGATGATGGCCCAGAACTTCCAGCCGAACTGACGGCGGACGTCGCGGAACGTCCACCAGCGCCGCAGGAAATGTTGGTTCGCCGAATCGCGGATGCGTTGCGAGAACTCATCCCGTCGCCCGCGATCGTCGAGATCGCGCTCGATTTTCTGTTTCAACGATTCGATCATGCGGGGTACGGCCACCAGAACGGAGATGCGCTCGCGCCGGATGGTCGCCGTCTCTTCGGTGGGATTGAGGGTCTGCTCCAGAACCACCGTCCCGGCAAGAAGCGGTGGCAGAAACATGCCGAGAAACTGCCCGAACACATGACTGAGCGGGAGCAGGTTGAGAAACCGGACGGGATGAACCAGGCGCTCATACTTGAGATAGCGCTGCATCTCCGCTTCAATGGGCGCGATGTTGCCAATCACGTTGGCGTGACTGATTGCGACACCCTTCGGTTCCGCGGTGGTTCCCGATGTGAAAACGATTTCCAGAAGATCGGAAGGCTGGATCTCGACCGGACGAAACGGCTCGGAAGAATGGGACGAAATGGCGGCCTCAAAATCATCAGGATCAAGCGAAGGCGTCGTACCAAAAACCGGCGCGCGCTCGGCCGGACAAAACACGAGTTTCGTCTTCACCTGCTGACTGATGCGTTGCGCGAAATCCGGACTGGTCCCATCATCCACAGGGACAGCGATCACGCCGCACAGGGCGCAGCCGAAGAATGCCGCCACCCACTCAGCGCAGTTCGGCGACCAGAGCAGAACCGCGTCGCCTTTGCCGATCTGCCGCGACTGCAGTTCGCGGGCGAAACGGTATGCGGCGGCCGCGACCCGTCGGTAGCTCCAGCGCTCCCAGCGATACCCGCGCGGATACACATACGCGCACTCATCGCCGAGCCGCTCAAAGTGCTCGAAGTAGGAGAGAAGGGAGCGCGGCTCCATCTCTCAATGGTAGCTCGTCAGAGGGTGGCCGCACTCGCGGAGTAGCGGCGCATGTATTGCGAGCAGTCGAGAGACAACAGGCGGAGGAACTCTTTCATGTAGGCTGCCATGGGCTGATGGTTCAGCGTGACTGCATACCACTGCCGGTGAAATCCGGAGTCGCACAACGAACGGGTCACGATTCTTCCGGTCTTCACGTAGGCGGCCGCCGCCCATTGCGCGATGAAGGCCACGCCCGTGCCTGCCGCTGCCATCTCCATGATCGCTTCGGTGAGAGGGATCTCCATGACGCGAAACGGTTCCACCCCGGCCGGCGCCAGCACCTTGCGGAGCAGCGTGCTTTCCTCCCGCGGCGGATAGATCAGGAGCGTCTCCTGCGCCAGGTCATGCGGCTTGATGCTGCGGTTATCCGCCAGGGGATGCCGGGGAGACATGACCAGCACCATCTCATCTTCGCCCAGCGGCGACAGGTGCAGGCTCTTGTTCGGCGGCGGACAACTCATCACTGCCACATCGAGTTTCCCTGCCAGCACTCTCTCCGCAGGATCGCACGTGGCATCGATGTCAATGCTGACCTCGATTTTGGGAAAGCGGGAGTGAAAGCGCTCCAGCACCGGCGGCAGCCAGTGATAGCACGTATAGCACTCCGTGCTCAGGCGGATGAGGCCCTGCATACCGCCGCTCATCTTCTGAACCTGCGACTCCGCTTCCTGCAGGTCGTAGAGAATGCGACGCGCGCACTCCACCAGTTTCTTACCCGCAGGCGTCAGTGCCATGCGCTTGCCCAACCGGAGAAACAAGGGAGTGCCGAGTTTTTCCTCGGCGTCGCGCAGCTGGTGACTCAAGGCGGACTGCGTAAGAAACAGGCGCTTCGCTGCCGCCGTAACACTTTGTTCTTCCGCGATTGCGGCGAGCAGTTTCAAGTGTCGAATTTCCAGACTGACATCCATGACGAACCTTCATTGCTGAGATGAAAACAAACCACGGTTCCGCCGGAGGGATGGCGGCGTCCAATCCTGCAAATGCCTTACTGCATTTGACGGCAAGAAACGGAGTGCGGACGTAAATCTTTCGCGCCAAACTCGCCGTCAAGATGCCCAGCCACAAGGCGTTTGGCATGAGGAGGATGGTATGAAGCTGATCGGACGCGCGCTGACATCACTTTTGCTGTTTGTTGTGTTTCTCGGAGGGGCCATCTACGGACAGACTTCGGATTCTGTCATCAAGGTGAAGATCCCATTTGAATTCAACGTCGGAGACAAGAGCTTTCCTGCCGGCGATTACTCGCTGGTCCAGCCCATGCAACATTTTCTCGTGCTGCGCGACGCCCGTGGACAAGCCATCGCCTCGGCGTTCACCAGCGGCGTGGATGTGTCGGGGCCGGTCACAGCTCCCAGGCTGAGGTTTTCGTCGGTTGACGGCCAGCACGTTCTGGCCGAACTGTGGCGGGCCGAAGATCCCGCCGGCCAGCGTCTGGTTGGAGCCAAGCCGCGGGTAAGTTTCGCGAAGCACCGCTCGGCGGAGGCGCGCGAGACCGCAGAGGGAAGCCAGCCCTAACAAACACTGCTGTCCGCAAAGGGGAGAATAAAGGTTATGAGCACCGCAACCAATATCGCACCCACACAGCATCCGTCGAACGGACACGTGCAGGAAGTGATCCGGTCCGCGGAACGCGAACTCTACGAACTGATGCGCCAGCGCGCCGAGATCATGAAGCGCGTCGGCACGATCAAGCAGACGTTGCTCTACCTGGCAAAAACCTTCGGCGATGCTGTGCTGACTCCGGAAGTGCTGCCCCTGCTCGGGCGCGGCATCACGCGTAAGCAGCCTGGCTTCACCCGCGCCTGTCGCGTTGTGCTGATGGAAGCTGGCATCCCGCTTGATGCGCGCCACGGATACCGGGAACTGGCGCGCCGCTTTCCCGAACTTGTCGAGCGGCACAAGGATCCGATGGCGTCGGTGACCACCGTATTCAATCGACTGGTCGGCTATGCCGAAGTGCGATCGTTCCTCAACGGAAAAGGCCGCCGCGTGTGGGAGTGGATCGCCGAACCCGCGCCACCGGATGGGAATACTGCAGACCTTGCCAACTTGCCTGCGCGCCCGGTCTAGGCGCACAATCTCACAATCCTGGTCGTGGAGACGCGGTTCGCCGCGTCTCTCACTTTTTCTGTGCTTCCGCGATGATGGCAAGAGTCGTCCAGATTCGGATCGTCCTGATCCTGGCGCTGGCGTGTTTGATTGGCTGCCAGTCCAAGCCGGGCACTGGGGCCAACGCGAGTTCGGCCTCGCTTGCCAGTCATAGCGAAGGCGGTGGAACTCGGGCGCTGGACGGTCCCCGGCGTGATCTCAGCCAAGACGAAGCGGCCGGCGGGCACGTCCTGCGCAAGCACGTCGGACGCACCGATGATGAACTCCGCGAGCGGCTCGAGCAGGAACGCAATATCTCGGGCGCATCGACTTACACCGACCGCGTCACGGCCGAGCGTGCCATCGGTGCCGCGATCGTCCAGAACCAGGAGCGCATCCAGCGTTGGCTCAACCGTTCTGGCGGACATGCCAACCTGGTGCTCGATTACGACTTCGATCAGCCCATCGGACGCACGTTAAACCGGGATGAAAATCAGCCCCGCCCTTGCTCCCACGCCGTGGTCGTTTTGAGGTATGATCCTCCGACCAGCTATCACGTGCTCACTTCATATCCGGAGTGCCGTTCATGAATCACTCAAAACCGGAGATCAACGCTGCCAACTTTCCAGCCCTTCGTTCGTTTCTGCACGGCTATTTTCACGAAGATGTTGCCGACGAGTACGGCACACCTGTCGATGCCGCCGATCAATTCTGTGAAGACGCCGACACCGACGAGCGAACTGCGGTTGCCCGGGAATGGGCCCACCTGATGCAACTTCTCCACGGCCGGCCGCTGCCTGAAATCAACCAGGCCTTGACCGGGAAGTTGGGCGGCGCTGTCCGCCTTAACGAAGAAGAGTTGCAGCAGGTGTCGGAGATCTTCACGCGCTGCCTGGCCGTCAAGAACCACCGCAAAGCCGTCAATCACTGATCAATTGCTGTGCCCGGATGGCGACTGAGCGCGGAGAGACCTCGACTCGCACGCCCAGTCATGCAGCAGATCGCCTACAACTCCATCTCAGTGGCGGGCTGTCCCGACGCTTTGGCGCCTTCTCGTTGCCGAGAACCGAAGGGTACGATCATCGGCACACGGCGGCGATACTCCGCGTACTCGCTGTGCGCGCTTACCAGGTCTCGCTCCTCGAACTGAATCGCAATCAGGATGTACGCCGTGGTAGCGGCCGCGAATACGAAGTGCGCCGACGTCATGAATGGCGCAGACCAGAACACCATCAGCCAGCCCACGTACAACGGATGCCGCACCAGGCGGTACGGACCTGGGGTGCGGAATTTGAGGTGCGTGTAGCTGCTTCCGCGCATGTGTAACCACACTTGCCGGAGCCCGAACAAATCAAAGTGGTTGATGAGAAAGGTCGTAAGCAGCACGGTGATCCAGCCAATGGCATAGAGGCTCATCAGCGCGATGCGTCCGGCGCTGCTCTCTACGTTCCAGATCACTCCTCCCATCGGCTGCCACTTCCAGAACAGCACGACGAGGGCAGCGCAGCTGAAGAGCACGTAGGTGGACCGCTCCGCCGCCGCCGGTACAATTCGAGTCCACATCGCCTTGAACCCTGGCCGCGCCATGACGCTGTGCTGCACCGCGAATAATCCGAGGAGCGCTACATTGATCGCCAAGGCTTCCAGAAACGGAACCTGCGGTTGAGAATCGATGGACCTGGATACGCCGAAGTTCCCCAGAAATGCCGCCAGGTACAGGAAGGTCACCAGGGAAATTGCGTAACAGACAACACCGTACAAAAGAACTGTGATGCGGCTGAACATTTCTTCTCCTTCGCTTGAAAGTGTTCTCTCTAATGAGAATCGGAATCCAACGGTGAAACCCGCCAGGTATTCATCGTCGAAAAGACAAAGAGCCTGGCGGTTCCTCCCTCATTCGAACGGGGTTCCCCGGCCGTCTGCACGGCCGTTATTGGGGGAAGGGCCTACTTCCCCGTCCGAGCCGAGAGCGTGTTGAATCCGATGGTTATGGAGTCGGTATCGGCAAAAACCGCACCGCCGCAAAGTCGGACTGTGTTCCAGCCTTTCACGAGTCCGTAGTCGCCCGGCATGATCACCCACTGAAACGTGATCGACGCGTTGGTATCGTCGGCTGGGGCAGAGGCCGGAATCGTACCGGGCCCGTAAAACGTGCAAGGGCCGCCATTCAAGCTGAGACCGGTAAGGAATGGCGCATTCGAGCGGTACTCCGTGCTCCAGGTGACAACCACGGGGATGAGCGCATCCGGTTCATTGACGCGGATTGACTGGTCCCAACGGGAACAACAACGTCCTGTGTGCGGGCCGTCGGCGACGGAACGCAGAACCTGAGCCTTGGGGACTGCAAAGGCTGAAATGGAGCTCAACGCAACCACACAGGCCAAAGTGGCCAGGAGGACAAGGCTCTGCTTACTGGCTATTGAAAATGTCTTCAAGTTGTTTTCTCCTTCAATGTCGAGGTTTGTTTGCTTAGAATTGGGCTACTTGGGGTATCCGCCAGTTGACCGGCAACCGCGGCCAACTCTCACGGGCGGATAGGGCGACGATCCCTGTATCGTCTGCCCGTTTTGTGTCACGAAGATAGTGTGCGCACGCCCCGAAAGTCATGGGAGAGCGCCGGGATTTCTCCGGGATTTGTGGCGGCGTGGAAAACACGTCGGAGATAGCCAGGATGGAGCAAAGCGTCACCTTCGGCAGCTATCGGTTCGATCTGGAGAGCGGACGGCTGTGGTCCGGCGCCCAGGAGTTGAGACTCACCCCAAAGGCCTCTGGTGTGTTGAAGGTGCTGGTGCTACAGGCCGGGAAGCCGGTCTCGAAGGAAGAAATGTTTGCCACGGTCTGGAGTGGCACTGCGGTCGGCGATGACGCTCTCACCTCGTGTATTCAGGAACTCCGCAAAGCCTTGACGGACGATGCCCGGCAACCACGTTTCATCGAGACCCGGCACCGCCGCGGGTACCGGTTCGTCGCCCACATTTCCGAAACGCGCACTGCAGGCGCCAGCGAGTCCGTGCCGCCCGCTCAGGAAATTCCGGCGATTGCCGTCCTTCCGTTTGCCGACATGAGTCCTGCCCGCGATCAGGACTATTTATGCGAGGGCCTTGCCGAAGAATTGATTAACGCCCTGACTCGCATTGATGGCTTGCGGGTCGCTTCGCGGACGTCGTCGTTTCAATTTCGCAGCCCGGGTGCAGACATTCAGGCGGTAGGCCGGCAGTTGGGTGTCGGCACTCTGCTTGAGGGCAGCGTGCGGAAATCGGACAATCGCCTGCGAGTTACGGTTCAGCTCATTGAAGTGGCCACCGGCTTTCACCGCTGGTCGCAGCGCTTCGATCGCACACTCGACGACGTTCTGGCGATGGAGGACGAGATTGCGGAACTTGTCGTCACTTCTCTCGGCCGGAGCGTCCTGAGCGGCCCGGAGAAGCCGTCGGTAACGCGGCCTCACACGCGCGCGGAAGCATACGAGTATTACCTCCGCGGTCGCCAGCACCTGCACCGCATGACCCAAGCAGATCTCGAGAAGAGCGGCGAGATGTTTGAGCGTGCCATCGCCGTGGATGCGGCCTACGGTCCGGCGTGGGGCTGCCTGGCGGCCGCACATTCGACCCTTTATGAGTGGTTCGGCGCAAGAGAAGACGACCTGTTCAGAGCGGAACGAGCCAGTCTAAGAGCGCTGGAGCTGGCGCCGAATCTAGCCGAGCCCCATGCGGCGCGCGGGTTTGTGCTCTCCCTGTCGCATCGTTATGACGAGGCGGTGCAGGAATTCGAAGAGGCGATCCGCCTGAACCCCAGTTTCTTCGAAGCCTACTATTATTTTGCCCGCTCATGCTTCGCCCACGGTCAGATCGAGCGCTCGGCGGAACTCTTCGGCAAGGCCGCCGAGGTCCGGCAGGAAGATTTCCAAAGCCCCATCCTTCAGGGCCAGTCCTTGCGCATGCTTGGGCGGAGCGAAGAGGCAAGGGCTTGCACCCGGGAGGGCATTCGTCGTGCCGAGCGCACGCTGACCCTGAATCCAACCGATGCACGCGCTCTTTCTCTGGGCTCGGGCGCGCTTTTCGACGACGGCCAGGTCGAGCGCGCGATCGAGTGGTCACAACGATCGCTGGAACTCTATCCCGATGACATGACCTCGCTGGTCAACGCGGCCTGTCTGCACGCCAAGGCAGGACGGAAGGAACAGGCTCTCGCCCTGACGGAGAACGTGTTTGCGCGCGGCTGGGGAAAACGCGACTGGATCGAGCACGACCCGGACTACGACATTCTGCGGGACGACCCCCGCTTCCAGAAGCTCCTGGCGAAGCTCAGCTGACACGGGTGTAAAACCACTGTCTGGCTTTTACTCTCGTCCCACGCCCAGCGCGTCCGCCACACGATTAATGTAGTTGAACCATGATGCGATCAACGTGATCTGCAGAATCGCCTTGTCGTCGAAGCCGGCGGTCCGCAGCCTCTCGTGATCATCTTTCCAGACTCTCGTGGCGTCTTTCGTGATCTTCACCACGTAGTCCACCATGACGCGCTCCTGTGGAGTGATCGGTGCGGTGGTGTAGTCGCGCTCCAGCGCAGCCACCAGTTCCTTGTCTAACGTCACCCGACGCAGAAACTCTGCGTGCGACTCGATTCAATACACGCACCGGTTCGTCACCGAGACCATGGTGGCAATCATCTCGTGCTGCCGCCGCTGCAGCGGCAGGTCGGGTGACATGAGCGCGCCAAAGGTGGCGAAGGCATGGTAAAGCGCCTGCGGAATCAGCGAGTGCGAAGCCACGATGTCCGACCCGCCGCCTTCGGCCGGATGTACCGGCGTCGCGTATTCAATGGGGTAGAAGGATTGCTCTCCTGCAACCGCCTTGCGCAGTTCGTCGTCCCCATCGGAAACAGGAATGGTGCGAATCCAAGCCATATTTTTCGTCTTGCCCCCGCCACGGAGTATGCCTAAAATGCAGGCGTTCAGACAACCTACACAACCAGACCCTGGGTTGCCAATAGTCTGAAAGCGCTAGGCACCGGGGGCCTGACCGATTCGCAGGCGGATTCCCGCACGGAGACTCGAATCGATGACCTACATGCTGTATCACGTTCTGCGCCGGCTGCCCCGGCCTTTGCTGGTCGGGTTGCTGGTGCTCCTGCTGACGGCAGCCGCCCGGGCCTGAGACCAGGGTCAACAGGGCCCTCGGGTCCGCTTCGCCGCAGGTCCTTGTCCGGCGGTAAAATGAACACAGCCTTGTGACGTAGCTCACCGCAAGCATGTGTACCGGTCGCTAACTTCGGTGCGTACGACCAAGGGACCGCCCTGCTTCGGCCACTTCGGCCGCGCGTATGCGCGCGGGCAGTGCGTCCGGCGGCCATTCCAGGAGGGCTTTGATGCCGCAAGAGACCGTCACCATCACCGACAACCGCACCGGCCAGACCTACACGTTCCCCATCGAGAACGGCACCATCCGCGCCATGGATTTGCGCAAAATCAAGACCGGCCCGGAAGACTTCGGCCTCATGACCTACGATCCAGCCTTCATGAATACCGCTTCCTGCCGGAGCGCGATTACCTACATTGACGGCGATCGCGGTATCCTGCGCTACCGCGGCTATCCCATCGAGGTCCTGGCGGAGCACTGCACTTTCCTGGAAGTCGCCTACCTCATCCTGTTCGGCGAATTGCCCACCGCCACCCAGCTGAAAGACTGGGTTTACGACATTACCCATCACACCATGCTCCACGAAACCACCAGGAAATTCATGGAGGGCTTCCGTTACAACGCCCATCCCATGGTCATGCTGGTCAGCACGGTGGCCGCTCTTTCCAACGTCTATCCCGATTCCAGAAATATTCACGACCCGGCCACGCGGATGCTGCAAGTCAAGCGCCTGATTGGCAAGATGCCCTCGATCGCCGCCATGTCGTACCGCCACATGGTCGGGTTTCCTTATGTCTATCCCGACAACGATCTCAGCTACACCGAGAACTTCATGAACATGCTGTGGAAGATGGTCGAGCCCAAGTACGCGGCGAATCCTGTGATCGCGCGGGCCCTCGACATCCTCTTCGTGTTGCACGCCGACCACGAGCAGAATTGCAGCACCAACTCCATGCGCTGCGTCGGCAGCTCGCATACCGACCCGTATCTGGCGACCGCCTCGGCAGCGGCCGCTCTTTCTGGCCCGCTGCACGGTGGGGCAAACGAAGAAGTGCTGCGCATGCTCGACGAAATCGGCTCCAAAGACAATGTTCCCGCCTACATCAAGAAGATCAAGGAAGGCAAAGGCAAGCTGATGGGCTTCGGCCATCGCGTTTATAAGAACTACGATCCGCGCGCCAAGATCATCAAGTGGGCCGCTGACCGCGTCTTCGAAATCACCGGACGCAACACCAAGATCGAAATCGCCCTCGAACTCGAACGCATCGCTCTCGAAGACGATTACTTCGTGAGCCGCAAGCTCTACCCCAACGTGGACTTCTACTCCGGCATCATGTACCAGGCCATGGGCTTCAAGCCGGAGATGTTCACGGTGCTCTTCGCTATCCCGCGCGCGGCGGGCTGGCTGGCGCAATGGCAGGAGATGCTCACCGATCCCGAGCAGAAGATTGCCCGCCCGCGCCAGGTCTGGATCGGCCACGAAGTGCGGCCCTTCGTCCCCATGGAGCAGCGGAGCCCGGCGGGAGTGGTTACCCGGTAGGACAGGGCGGAGGTGCGATGGCAGAAGTCAGAGGTCAGATTGCAGAGATTACAACCTCAGTGCGGCTCGCCCGCATGTTCGCACCCGGGAAACTTTGCGAAGGCGTGCTTCCCGTCCCAGCCCAATTCACGCATGCCTTCTTCTGAGGAGTAGTAGGCTCCGGCAATCCACTCTTTGAGATTCTCGAAGTGCTCGGATTCGTCGTGCGAGAAGTCGGTAAGCATCGATTCTTGTTCGCTCACTGTCAGCGCTGGAAATCGCCGTCCGAAGTGTTTCTCAGCACCGCTCTCAAGCGCCGCGAGAGAACCCACGAATTCCTGCTGATGCTTCTTGCTGTCCACACTCAGCAGCAGGTCGATAAAGCGATTGACCTGCGCCTTCGCCGATCCCGGCACCATGGTCTCCGCCAGCGCGCCGAGTGATTCGCTCTGCTTCGTGTCCAGAAACAGGAGCTTCCAGTCAGCAGACTTGTGCGCGACGTCGGCGCGATCGAGCAGCGCGGCGTTCTTCAGGTGCTCATGAATCGGATGGGCAGATGCGAGCAGGGGCCACGCCGCTCCAGCGGCCATTCCGGCGAGCATCCTCTCCACCAGTTCACGCCGAGTCAACTTGCGTTCGTCCACCTTTGTGTCACCACCCATGCTGTGCGTGGCGATGTTACCATTCGATGCATCTGCGCTCAAACGATGCTGATCGAATGCCTACGAAAACCACTCCGCAGTTCGACGTCCTCGTAGTCGGCTCCGGCGCTTCCGGCGGGTGGGCGTGCAAGCGCCTGGCGGAGGCCGGTGTGAAAGTGGCACTGCTCGAAGCCGGACGCCCGCAGTCGGACCGCAATTTCTCCGAACACAAGCCGGCCTTTGAACTGAAGTACCGCAATATGGCTCCGGAGATTCTGCGCCAGACGCGCCCGATCCAGTCAAAGTTCGATGTCTGCAACGAATACACCTCCGACTGGTTCGTCAACGATCTCGAAGAACCGTACACGACGCCGTCCGACAAGCCCTTTGACTGGATGGGCCGCCTGCGCATCACCGGCGGACGCACCAACGTCTGGGGACGCGTCTGCTTGCGCTTCAGCGACGCCGACTTCAAATCCGCCTCGCTCGACGGCTACGGCGAGGACTGGCCGCTCAGCTACAGCGACCTCGCCCCCTACTACGATCTGGTCGAGAAATACGTCGGCGTCACCGGCATGGCGGAAGGCTTGGAACACTTGCCTGACGGCCAGTTTCAGCCGCCGATGCCGTTCACCTGTCAGGAATCCGTGTTTCGTGAACGCATTAAGGAAAAGCTCGGGCTGACCGCGACCCTGGCCCGTTCCGCTAATCTCACACGCGCACAGAACGGACGCGGTCCATGCCACTACTGCGGTCCCTGCGAGCGCGGCTGCATGACGCATTCGTACTTCAACTCTGCGTTCACCACCGTTGCCGATGCCGTCGCTTCCGGAAACTGCACGCTGATTTCGAATGCGATGGTTCACAAGGTCCTGATGGATCCGGACCGCAAGCGCGCGCGCGGTGTGCTCTACATCGACCGCAATACGCATCAACCACATGAAGTTCGCGCGCGTGTGGTGATCCTCTGTGCGCAGGCGCAGGAATCGGTTCGCATTCTGCTGAACTCAGCCAATGCGCAAAATCCCAACGGTCTCGGCAACTCCAGCGGAGTACTCGGCCACTATCTAACCGCGCATATGCGCAGCGGCGGAGGCAGCGGCGATTTTCCCGCGACGGGGCAGAAACCCTCACGCGGCGGTCCAGTCAAACCGGTCGGCATCTATGTCGCCCGCTTCCGCAACCTGAAAGGCCAGCCTCCGTACAAGAAATTCCTGCGCGGGTATGGATACGAGGGCGAGTCCAGCCTCGACTTCAACTGGGACGCGCCCTTCTTCGGCGTAGCCTACAAGAAGGCGCTGCTTGAACCGCGGGCGTCGTTCGAATTGACGGGCTTCGGCGAAGTCTTGCCGCGCTGGGACAACTTTGTCGAGATCGACCCCAACGTGAAAGATGTCTACGGCATCCCCGTGCTCAAGATCCACATGTCCGACGGCGACAACGAGCGCGCCATGATCCGGGATATGGGCGACTCGGCCGGCGAGTTGCTCGAAGCCGCCGGCGCGAAGAACATCCAGACGTACGCCAATCCCTCAGCCCCGCGCTGGGCCCTGCACGAAGCCGGCATCGCCCGCATGGGAGCCGATCCGAAAAAATCGGTGCTGAATCAGTTCCAGCAGTCACACGACGTCAAGAACCTATTCGTGATGGACGCCTCCGGCTTCACTTCCAACCCCTGCCAGAATCCCACGTTGACCATCATGGCGCTCTGCGTTCGCTCCTGCGACTACCTGATGGGGGAAATGAAGAAGAGTGAGTTCCGGTAAGTACAGGCAAAGGCCTCAGTATAGTGGGACTCAGGGGCTAAGGCCGTGCTGCGGTAACGTTTCGGCCTCACGCCGATGAGGCGCGGGGCACCGCCGCGAACTAGTCTATGCGGGGCCATTCAAAGGGAAACAGTGCTCCCGCTTCTGCTGGTGTGAGATGTCCACCAACCAATGTCGCAGCCTTGGCGAGGACCGGGTCAGAGTTGTTCGCCAGATCAGCAACGGTGGGGAACATCACAATGTCTGGTTCAACACCTACGTGCTCTAAGCTCTTGCCGTCCGTCATGATGAGGTCGGCGTCCGTGATGGATGCGCTGTAGGGGATATCGAAATCGGCAAAGGCCTTGTAGATGTAACGCTTCATTTCCATCACTTGGCCTCCACTACGATCACCCAGAATAAAACCGCGGCGCTCGAGTTGGACAACACGGGCAAATAACTCAGACGTTGCCAGACTGGAAGCGTCGATCAGCACCGCCAAGCGTCCTGTATATGCGAAGTCGCGGCGTCCCTTAACCGAAACCGACTTGGTCTCCTTGCGGCCGTGCCAATCGTAGATTTTCAAATCGTTTGGAAACAACCCGCCCAAAAATCGTTCCAGCGTATCGCGGTTTCCACCTTGACTCCCGCGGAGGTCCAGAACGACGCCCCCGTGTTTATGCATCTTTCCGAGGATTCGGTCCACCTCCGAAGCGGAGAATCCAAGGTGCGGGAGTTTGACAATCAACAAATCGTCGCCCTTTTCGAATTCCTGTGGCTTGATCCTCTCCCACCCATTCTCGCTATCCAGAATGCGCTGGTGAATTCCTTGGGCAAGATGGTAGCGAACGTGCGACGAGAGCACTCTCCGCGCAAGAAGATTGACGATTCTTCGTTCCCCAGAAACACTTATGACGTTCAGTTGTAATGATGACGGCGGATGTAGGAATGTGTAGACATACCCGATTCGCCAGAATGTCTTGCGGTTGAGCGGCAGGTTGTTGAGCGATGTAACTTGGTCTCCCCGCTTGAGGCCTTTCTTCTCTGCATCGCTTCCAGGACCTACTTCGAGGACAAAGCACCGATCGCCAATCATTTGGAATAAGAATCCAAAATCACTCCAGTAGGGCCTTGCCGGAGGGTAGAACACTGTATGTGAATCATTGAGATCGTCAAGCAACGCGGCGATCTCTGCAGCAGCATCGTCAATAGATCCCGCCTTGTCGATGTTCTCATGTGCTTCGCGCACCCTCGCTGCCCAATCAAGGCCATGAAGCTGTGGGTCGTAATAGTGGTTCTCGACATCTCGCGCGATGTTACGCAGCATCTCGTGAACTTCAGCACGGTCTACCCTGTCGAAGGCTTGAGAATCGGCGCGAACCGAGGTTGCGGAAATCGCGACCAGAACAAGTAGATAGCGAAGCCATGTGCGACGAAGGAGAGTCATACAGTCAGCTCCATTCTCAATTGCTGTCGGTCCGAAGGAGAGGCAGTATTCTACCCTAGCGATGGCCATCGCTAGCAAGGGATTACATCAGCCACGCTACACCTTACAGCTAGGTGCCTGCGGAAGGCTATAAGTGTCCTACTTTCCGCTCAAATATCCCTTCATAACTTTGGCGTAGTCTGCAATGGCGATCTCTGGATCGGCTAAATCCGGATGCCACACCTTCTCCCACTCAAAGCAGAAGACGCCCTTGTAGCCGATTTTCTGCAGGGTCGCGACCTGACGTTTGATGGGGACGTCTCCGCGGCCGGTCAGCACGTACCTGCGCTCACCGCCTGATGGAACGGAATCTTTCAGATGCGTGTGGCGGATGAATTTTCCCAGCTGCCCGACCGTGAACTCGGGGTCTTCTTTCCCGTCAGCGAAGGTGTGGTGCGCATCCCAAAGCAGGCCGACTTGATCGGAGCGGGCGCGGTGGAACACATCGCTCAACACTGCCGACGTGACAAACCGGTCGTGCGATTCGATCAGCACCGTGACGTTGTGTCCGGCCGCGTAGTCACCCAGTTCCTTCAAACCTGAAGCGACGCGGTCTTTGAGTTCGTCACCGGGCGCAGCCGTTTTGTCGCCGCTGCCATCGGTGCCGAATATGCGGACGAACGGCGCTTCCAAAGCCGCCGCCAGATCGATGAACCGGCGCGCATCCGACAACTGCTTTGCCCGCTCCGGCCCCGGGGGCACATCCATATGTGAGGAACTGCTGACGCAGGCAATACGCAGATCGTGATCCTGAATCTCACGCCGCGTCTGAGCCATGTGCGGCGCCGCGAACACCGGATGCGAGGGCAGGTCCAGATTGCCTTCCAGGCCGCGCAATTCGATCGCAGCGAAGCCGTGCGCGACCGCGAAGTCGAGAACCTTCTTCCACTCCCACGCAGGGCAGCCCAATGTAGAGAAGGCAATGGGAAAGCGGGCGGATTCGCCGAAAACGGGCAGGGCTGCGCTGGCCATCGCCAACGAAAGACGGCTAATAAATTCGCGGCGGGTGGGTTGCATGCAATTCATTATCCACCAAAGAACAGCCTGAAAGTCCCTTCGTGTAACTCTGGATCCTTGCCGGGTGATCAGGAACCCTGAACCACAAAGGACACGAAGGTGCACGAAGGTGTCGCTCTTACAGCAGTGATCTCGTCAAAGATCGTGGGCTGCTCGCGCCCCGAGCGCTATTCGGTCAGGCTAAACTCGGCGTGCAGCGCAGCTTTCGAGTCTCCGCCGACCCAGACATCAAACTGCTCCGGCTCTACCACCCACGTCTTCAACGACGGGCTCCAGAACTCCAGTTCGTCCTTGCCCAGTTTGAAGTGAACGGTTTGTTTCGCTCCCGGCTCGAGCGCGACGCGCTCGAATCCCTTCAGCTGCCGCACCGGACGCGAAGCGGTGCCCGCCCGCTGATGAATGTAGAGCTGCGCGACGGCGTCGCCCGCGAGGCTGCCCGTGTTGGTCACGTCGGCCGACACTTCGATCGTGCCGTCCACACGCGCTGTCGTCGTCACTTTCAGGTTGTCGAACCCGAACGTCGTGTAGCTGAGCCCGTATCCAAACGGGTAGAGCGGCGTGCTGGCAATGTCCCAATAGCGCGATTTGAAATCGGGCGCCGTCTCGGGAGCCTGCGTCAAATTGTGGCTGTAGTAAAGAGGAAGCGTTCCCGAACTGCGCGGCCAGCTCACGGGCAAATGCCCGGCAGGATTGGCATCGCCGAAGAGCACATCGGCGACCGCATTGCCGCCCTGGCTCCCCGGATACCACGCTTCGACAATGGCCGGAACATGCTCGGAGGCCCAGTTGATGTCCAGCGGCCGCCCATTCACCAGTACCAGGACTACTGGCTTTCCGGTTGCAACCACGGCTTCAAGCATTTCCTCTTGGCCGTTCGACAGCCGGAGCGACGCCCGCGAAGCAGCTTCGGCGCTCATGATGTCGATTTCTCCCAGCACCATCACAGCCAAATCGCTCTGCCTCGCCAGTGCAACGGCTTCTTCCGCGGCTTGCTTCGCCTGTTCGGGCGTCTGCTCGGGCTGCTCCTTCATCTTGATGATCTCGATATTCTCAAACGGTGAAGCGAAGGTACGCCGCAGGTTCGGACCGTGCGCATAACCGACCTTGATTGCCGACCCGACTTTCTCCTTGATCCCCTGCAGGATCGTGACCGTCGGCCCCGGCTCCACGTTCGAGCCCCACATGCTGAGCAGGTCGATCTGGGTGTCGGCCAGCGGGCCAATCACAGCAATCGAGTGAACGTTCTTGCCGTTCTTGTCGAGCGGCAGCAGGTTTTCGTTGCGCAGCAAGACAATGGAGCGCTGCGCCGCCCTCCGTGCCACTTGCTGGCTCTCCGGCGCATTGAGCACGCCCGCCATCTTCGACTCATCGACATAGGGATTCTCAAACAACCCCATGCGGATTTTCGTCTCGAGAATCGGCAACACCATCTCGTCAACCTGCTGCATGGCAATGCGCTTCTGCTGCACTTCGAGCGGCAGATATTTAAGATAGGTGCCGCTGGCCATATCCATGTGCAGGCCGGCGGTGAACGCCTTGTACGCGGCGTCGTCGAGATCGCGCGCATAGCCATGGATGACCAGGCTGCGCACCGCGAACGCATCACTCACCACAAAGCCTTTGAACTTCCACGTATCGTGCAGCACATGCGTGAGTAGCCAGCGGTTGCCGCTGGCGGGAACGTCGTTCAGGTCCATGTAGGCGCTCATGAAGGTGGCCGCGCCCGCGTCCAGGCCTGCCTTGAACGGCGGCAGGTAAACGTTCCACATCAGTTCCTCTGGAACGTACGACGAATCGTAGTCGCGACCGCCCTCGGCGGCTCCGTAACCGGCGTAGTGCTTCATGCAGGCGAGCACGCGATCGGGAGCGCCGGGCTGACGGCCCTGAAATCCCCAGACCTGCGCCCGCGCCATGGCGCTACCGAGAAACGGATCTTCGCCTGCGCCCTCGACCATGCGTCCCCAGCGCGCGTCGCGGGCGATGTCGACCATCGGCCCGAACGTCCACTGAATGCCGACGGCCCGCGCCTCACGCGCGGCTACGGTCTGGGCGTCTTCCACCATTTTGGGATCCCAGGACGACGCCATCGCGATCGGCGCCGGGAAGATGGTGTGGTAGCCGTGGATGACGTCCAGCCCGAACAGAACGGGAATGTGCAGCCGCGTCTGTTCCACCGCGACGTGCTGCAGGCGGTTGATCTCTTTGGGATCCGAAACCCACAAGATCGATCCGGCGCCGAATTGCTTGAGGATTTCTTCCGGCTTGCGCTGCACCGTCTCCATGAACTCCGGGGCTGGGAACCCCGGCAGTTGCGACAGTTGTGCCACCTTCTCTTCGAGCGTCATCTGCCGAAGCAACTTGGTGGCCCGGTCTAGAACCTGGGCCTCGGTGAGCGACACAGCTGTTCCGGCAGTCGCCTTTCCTGTCTGTCCCCACATTCGCCCCGGCGCGCACGACAGAGCCCCCGCCAGAATCAGGAAGTACATACACGTGCCAACCGCAGTCAGACGTTTCATACTGTCCTCTTTCCGTCGCTCGGGGATTATTGCAGCGTAGTCGACTCCTTCAGTGTTAACTCCTGTGACGATCCGCCCACGGCGAACGTGTACGCTCCTGGCACGCGTTTCCAGCCATTGGCCTGCTCATCGAAGACTTGCAGGTATTGCGGGTCGACCTCGACGGTCACTTGCTTACTTTCGCCCGCGCCGAGTTTCACCCTGCTCCAGCCCACCAGACGCTTGGGAGGTTCCTGCGCGGCATCGGGCAGCATCGCGTACACTTGCGCCGTTTCCACGCCGTCTCGCTTGCCGGTATTGGTGACGGTGAAACTCACGGTCGGCTTCACGCCCGCGTTCACCTTCAGCCCAGAGTATCGGTAGGTCGTGTATGACAGCCCGTGACCGAAGGGAAACAACACAGCCTTCTTCTCCGCGTCGTACCACTTGTAGCCGACTTTGAGCCCTTCATCGTAGTGCACCGAATACTTCGACTGCACATGGGTTGCTTCATTGTTGCCGTCGCCCTGGCCCTTGTCTTCGGGCGGCAACGGAGCAATCACCGGATGTGGCAGATCCTCCACGCTCTTGGGGAACGTCACGGGAAGCTTTGCCGAGGGATTCACGTCTCCGAAGAGAACGTTCGCGACCGCCACTTGTCCGCGGCTGCCCGCATACCATGCTTCGAGCACACCGCTGACTTGATCCACCCAGGGCATGGTCATTGGCCCACCCGTCTCGAGGACGACGATCGTGCGCGGGTTCGCTGCCGCGACTTGCGCGATCAGCGCATCCTGATGATCGGGCAGAGACAAGTTGGGAAGGTCCATTCCCTCGGATTCCCATTGGTAGACAAATACGATGGCCACGTCTGAATTCTTCGCCAAGGCCGCGGCCGTCGCCGAGTCGGCTCCGGAGTTGAATTCCACCTTCGCGTTCGGTAGCTTCGCGCGAATCGCCTTCAAAGGCGACGTCGGAAACCATACCGGCACCAGCCACTTGGTTTGGCCTTTGCCGGGAGGTTCGATCGCGTTCCCTACCGGCGGATCGACCTGCGCCGAGCCCCCTCCCGAGATCATCCCCACATCCGCGTGAGGTCCGATCACGGCCACGCTTTTCAGCTTGGCCGCGTTCAACGGTAGAATGCCGCTCGCATTCTTCAGCAGAACAACCGCCCGTTCTTCCAGATGCTGGGCGACCTCCATCCCACCCTCAACGTCGACGACGCTCTTCTGCACCGGATCATCCACGACGCCCGATGCAAATTCCGAGCGCAGCACGCGCCGGGCATGGTCATCAATTTCCGACATTGGCGTTCGGCCCGCCTCGACCGCTTCTTTCAGCTTGGGACCAAAGAAGTCAGCCATCGGCTGCTCCTGATCCATTCCGGCAGCCGACGCCTTCTCCGTGCTGTGGGTACCTCCCCAATCGGAGAGCACGAAGCCTTTGAAGCCCCATTCCTTCTTCAGCACCTCATTCAGCGTGTAGGCATTCTCACAGGCATAGTCTCCGAGGATGCGGTTGTAGGAGCACATCACGGCGGCGGCGTTTGAGATCTGCAGCCCGATATGGAAGGCCAGCAGGTCCGTCTCCTGCATCGCACGTTTCGAAATCATCACGTTCACGATGTTGCGGCCCGTCTCCTGATCGTTGAGCGCATAGTGCTTCAGGTCACCGACGACATGCTGCGCCTGCGTGCCTTTGGCCAGATTGCCGACCATCGTTCCGGCGAGGATCGGGTCTTCTCCCTGATACTCAAACGAGCGCCCGTTGCGCGGCTCGCGCATCAGGTTCACGCCACCGCCGAGCGTCATGTTGAAGCCCTGGGCCCGCAGCTCGCGTCCGATGAGCGCGCCATACTCGTAGGCCGCGTCGGGGTCCCAGGTCGCCGCCAGCGCAATGTCGGAGGGCAGGGCTGTCGAATAGCGTCCGTTCTCGCCGCTCGATCGAACACCATAGGCGGCGTCGGAGAGATAGAGGTTCGGAATCCCCAACCGGGGTGTGCCCGCGACAAGCCCAGCGCCCCCATTCGACAGGTGCGTAAGCGGCATCTGCCAATTCCCGGCGTGTGCCATCCCATTGCCATGCAGCAGTGAGATCTTTTCGTCCAGCGTCATTTCTTTCAGCACCATTTCGGCGCGAACGTCCGGCGACAGGCTCGAGTTCATCCACGGCCGCTGCTCAGCCTGCGCTCCGTCCGTGGCAGGCAGCGCGGTTTTCGGGACCAACACGGAGGTCTGCCCGCAAGCAGCGGAGATCAGACCCAGGACAAGCGTGAGCGTACGCACGACAGTCGTGATTCGCATAATGTGAGAGGGAATCAACCTGAGAGCCCTGATGACGAAAAATCGATATTTTACTGGACTCAAGCAGCGTCCTCGGTCAAGGTTCGCGGGGCGTCGTACATCCTACCAGAGCCCAGGGCCAAAAGGATGTGATGTTTCCAGTGCGTTCCTCCGTGTCCCGCGGTGCCAGGGTTCTGGCCGGCACACTACGAATGCGAACCTTCGCTAGAAATTCCGCCGCGACGGAGGTTGGCTGTCCAGATTCCTCCAGTAACCCGGACGTACACTCCCCTTTGGTAATCCTCGGTAACCATACAGTTCCCGCGCACCAGTCTTACAATGAAGCTCAACGCGACCAATCTCCGGATGGTCGCCGTGGTTTTGCCGGGAATCTCCGGTGATGTCAGGACCCGTTCGGCACGCTCCCAGGAATTCACGGGCGTTCCGCGGGGAGCGGGGTCTCCATCACGCCGCGGTTGGCGTGACGGAGTGAAGGAAATCAAGGCGGGAGTCCGCACTTCTATGGCGTTCGGTTTCGGGTTCAACAAACAGAAGGTTCTCAGCGCCGCGGAAAAATGTGTCCAGCAGGGCAAGCTGCAGAACGCCATCGCTGAATACGAAAAAATTCTCAAGAACGACCCCAAGGACCTGACCGTTACCAATACCGTGGGCGATCTCTACGCCCGTCTCGGCGATACATCCAAGGCTGTCGAGTGCTTCAAATCTGTAGGCGATGCTTATGCCGCCCAAGGTTTCACCGTCAAGGGCATCGCCATGTATAAGAAGATCACCAAGCTCGCACCGAGCGTGGATGGATCGTTGAAACTGGCGGAACTCTATACCCAGCAGGGCCTCTTCAATGATGCCCGGGCTCAGTACCTGCAGGTCGCCGAAGATTTCATGAAGAACGGCGAACTCGACCAGGCAGTTCGACTTTTCCAGAAGGTCCTGGAGATGGATCCGGAAAACGTCTCCATGCGCATCAAGCTCGCCGAAGTTTATGTGCGGCTGGGAAAGAAGACTGATGCCTGGCAGATTTTCAGCGCCGCCGCAGAAGCATTGCGCGCCAAGGGCTCGCTGTCGGCCGCGGAAGAAATCCTGCAGCGCATGCTGACTCTCGATCCCGGCAACAGCTATGTCCTGCTGCTCCGTGGACGCGCTGCGCTGGAAGCGGACGAGCCCAAGAAAGCCATTCAGTTTCTGGAAAAGGTCGCGGACATTGACTCCCATCCCGAAGGCCTGCGCGACCTTCTAAAAGCATATCTCCAGACGGGGAACCTTGCGCAAGCGACGCCGCTCGCCGACAAGCTTCTCTCCGTGCACAACGATCCGGAGGGATTGTTCGTGCTGGCCGAAGGCTGCACTCACGCCGGACAATACCATCAGGCGTTGGATATTTATTGCCAGCACGCCGACCGTCTGCTCGCCACGGATTCCACCAAGTTGCTGTCGAGCCTGCACTCCATGATCACGCATGTGCGGGATGACGTCGGCGCGCTCGACATTCTCCTGCAATTGCTGAACAAGGCGGGCGAGAGCACCCATGTCGGCGAAGTCACTGAATTAATGGCGCACGCCTGCACCAAGGCGGGAGACTTTGTCCGCGCGCGCGATTTGTACCAGATGCTGGCTACGATCGAACCGCAGAACCCGCTGCACATGCAGAACTACCAGCAGGTTCTGAGTCATATTGAAGAAGCCTCGCCCACTCGCCTGATCACGGCGGAAGAGGGCGCAGTCATCGTCGAAGAGCTGGAGGCAACCGCACCGATCGTGGATCAGTCGTATCCCGACGATGTCGCGATTTCCGTACGCTCGGCCATTACTGACGCCGACTTGTTCCTTTCCTACAACCTGCCGGACAAAGCCATCGTTCCTCTACTGGGCGCACTGCCTCAAGCTCCTCGCGACGTTCGCCTCAATCAGCGCCTGGCCGCCCTGCACACGCGCTCGCTGCGTTTTACCGAGGCAGCGGTTTGCTGCCGTACGCTCGAAAGCGTCTATCACGAATCGGGATTCCCTGACGAAGCCCTGCGCTATGGAGAACTGGCCGCCCGTTACGAGGAACGCGCTGCCGTGGCTCCGGTACCGAAAGCTGTGCCCACCGCGCCGCCTGCAGTTGCGGCTGCGCCGGTTGTTTCCTCCCCACTACCCGCGTCGCCATGGCCGGTCGCGCCGCCCGCTCCGGAGCACGAGGTTGCGCCCCAGCCGGTCATCGAAGCACAGCCCGAATTTGCCGTCGAGGAGTCTCCGGCCGCCGAGGCGCACGTCACCGAGGACCTCACGAACTGGGACGATTCCTTTTCCGTGCAGGAGCCTTCGGCCACAGAACCCGCCGCCGATACCGAGCCCGCTCCGGTGGCAGCTCATCCATCCGGCAGCGCTGAAGAAATCGCCGAGGTGGTCGAAGAAATCCGCTTTTACCTCGAGCATTTCATGACGGACCAGGCTCGTGCTGCTTTCGCGCGACTGCAGTCCCTGACCAGCGACCGAAGCATCGTCGAAGCCATCCGCCTGCAGATCGACACTGCCGCCGCCAAGAAGGCGGAACAGCAGGAACCGGAAGTGGCTGAGATTACCGCAGACTCTGAGGACAGCCAGAGCTTTGAAGCGGAAGTTGAAACCGAGCCCGCCGCAGAGATCCCGCAGGAACAGCTGGAGGGTTACCACGACGCGGCTCACGCCTCTCGCGAGCCTGAACCGAAGCATGCTGAGCCGGAGGCGGTTGAAGCCGACGATTTGTCATCGTTTGTTTCCGACCTGGAGAAGTCGCTGGGCGATTCGTTCCCAAGCGCCGACACCGTTGCCGAACAAGAGCCTGAGCCGGCGCCTGCGAAGCCTCTACCGGCTTGGCCCCAAACCGCTACGTCGCGTCCAAAAGGGGCTCCCGTTCCGCCCGCGAAGCCGACCGCTCCGAAGCATGCGCCGATGCACGAACCGGCAGCCCCACCAGCCGCGCACGCCAAAGCTCCGCCTGCTGCTGTCGCGGGGAGGCCCGCCGCGGCCGCTTCGGCCTCGGCTGCCGCCGCCAGCGCCGGGCCGCTCAGCTACAGCCAGACTCCGGTCCGCCCGCTGGGCGCCGGAGCCCAGGCCATGGTGCCCCAGGACAGCGTCGATCTTTCCGAGATGTTCGGGGAACTCAAACACGAACTCGAAGAGGGCGTCGCCTCAGCCGACGAAGATCCCGAAACGCACTACAACCTGGGCGTTGCCTTCCGCGAAATGGGTCTTCTCGACGAAGCTATCGCGGAACTGCAAAAAGTCTGCGCGTACATCGACCGCGGCCAGCATTTCGCCCAGATCGTCCAGACCTACACCTGGCTTGCGCAGTGCTTCCTCGACAAGGGAGTCCCCGAGGCCGCCATCCGCTGGTTCGAGAAAGCCCTCGCGATCCCCGGGCTCGATCACGAATCGCGCCTGGCCATTGAGTACGAACTCGGTTCCGCGTACGAGTCGGCCCAGGATAAGACCTCGGCATTGCGCCACTTTACCGCTGTTTACGGCGGGAACATCGATTATCGCGATGTGGCCGAGCGCATTCAGGCCCTGAAGTCGTAGAATGCAGCAGGGGTCTTCACAATCGTGCTCGGGATGCCATTCTGTCCCCGGCTCACCCCAAAACTATTTGTACGATGAGTTTCGATCCCAAACTCCCCCTAGCCCGCAGTTCGACTGGGCTGCCGGATGTGCCACCGCCCACCAATCCTCCGTCGCCCGAGGCGTCACGGGAAACTGCGGTACCACGTCCGCATGGCACCGGCTACCTTTGGCTGCGGCGCCTGGGAGTTCTGTTCTTTGTTTTCATGTGCGCCACCATCGGGGTGATGTTGATGATTTTGCCCTGGCGTCAGGAGTGGACCGACAATCATCTGCTGGCGCTATCCCCAGCGCTCCGCGAGATTTTCGCCAATGGGTTCGTCCGTGGCATCTGTACCGGCCTGGGAGTGCTCAACGTCTGGATTGGGTTCTGGGAAGCAATTCAATATCGAGAGGATGAGTGAACGTCGTTGGCTGATCGCCATTCGCGATTCGCTAGAGCGAACCACGAACAGCGAACGACGAACAGCGAACGACGACCTATGGATCCGACCAAGCCCAAACCCGCCCCTCTCGCCTACGAGAACGAAAACTTCCTGAACAGTCCCGATGGACGGATTCTGCGGATTCTCTCCGAGTACATCGAGCCGCTGTCCCGCTTCCGCCGCGAACAGATTCAGGACACCGTCGTCTTCTTCGGATCTGCCCGCTTCCAGAACCAGCAAAACGCAGCCAGCAAACTGGTGGAAGTGCAGGGGAATGGCGCCAACTTTTCCGACCACCAGCAGGCGTCGGACCTGAAGCGCGCTGAAGCGGCGGTCGACATGGCCCGGTACTACGAAGATGCCCGGCGTCTGGCCTACCTGTTGACCGAGTGGTCGATCCAGATTCCAGCCAAGCGCCACCGCTTCGTTGTCACCACCGGCGGTGGCCCGGGCATTATGGAAGCCGCCAATCTCGGTGCCCACGAGGCCAAAGGCAAGACCATTGGCCTGAATATCAATCTGCCGTTCGAACAGTACCCCAATCCCTACATCACCCCTTCGCTCAACTTCGAGTTCCACTACTTCTTCATGCGGAAATTCTGGTTCGCCTACCTGGCCAAAGGTCTGGTGATTTTTCCCGGCGGCTTTGGCACGTTGGACGAGCTCTTCGAAATCCTCACCCTCGCCCAGACGGAAAAGCTGGCCAAGAAGATCATCGTCGTCATCTATGGCAGCGAGTACTGGAACCGGATTCTCAACCTCAAAGCCATGGCCGATGCCGGCGTAATCTCGCCCGGCGATCTCAACCTCATCAAGATGGTGGATTCTCCCGAAGAAGGCTTCGAATATCTGAAAGAAGGCTTGACCAAGTACCACCTGGGCCCGCACCCCAAGCGTCCAGCGGAATCCGCGATGCCCGAGATCGCGAAGACGCGACCGTAGTGTCGTAACTGATCACCCCCATCTTACATGGTCGCGTATCCTACGAACGAAAGCCTTACCCATTCAAGTTATTCCGCTCCTGAAATCCAAAAGAAAATAGAGACACCACGGTTTCAAACCTGAGGTAGACTTGCCTCCGGCCACGCCAGGTTCTCTCACAATCGCCATATCCTTCTGGAGAGCTCCCATGATTTCTTACCGCTGTCGTCTCTCTCTCCTTTCACTATCGTTGTGGGGATTGCTCTTTATCACCGCATCCGCCCAGAACGGCAGCCCTGTCAGCAGAGGCGTTGTCGCAAATGATCAGGCTGCAAGCCAGCCCGATACGGGAGTCGGAGTGGTTTCTCCAGCAACGGTGAGCTTCGGCAAGGTCCTGGTGAATCAGACGAGCCCCGAGAAGAGCGTGAAGCTTGAAAACACTGGGGACTCGGAACTCACAGTATCCAGCGTTTCGATCAGCGGCAATTTCGCGATTCCACTGAATCGATGCGTCCACGGTATCAAGCCCGGTCGCCATTGTTTCGTCTACGTGACTTTCACGCCTGATGCTCTGGGACAGCAAACGGGCACCCTGACCCTCACCGACAATGCCTCGAACAATCCCCAGACCGTTTCCCTCATTGGTGAGGGGTCGAACACGGCTTCGACGGCGACCACGGCCAGTGCAACGCCGACCGCCATCCTGGCAGGGCAGCCGGTCACTTTCACAGCCATGGTCAAGTCGCTTGGCGGCGGAGTCATCCCGGACGGCGATCAGGTAAGATTTCTATGGCGCGGCAGCGCCGTCACATCTGCGCCGGTGCACGCTGGGGTCGCGTCTGCCACGGTTTCAGGAATCTATCGTTCCGGCCAGGACTCACAGAGGATCGTGGCGCAATTCGTTGGCGACGGCAGCTTCGAGACCAGTTCCGATAATGTCAGCATTCGCGTATCGCGCTATGACGACGCCACGGTCGTAGTGTCATCGAGCCCCAACCCTTCGGTCTTTGGCCAGGATGTGACTATCCGCGCGGATGTCGACTCTCCCCACCCCGTGGGCGGCCACCTGTTTCTTTATGGCCTTTGCGGAATCTACAAATATCCTCCCGGCGGCACACACACCTGCAGGGACATGAATCACAAGAACGTCGGCAACTACCAGGTGCACGGACAGTTTCTTGGTGATGGATACGATAACCGCGCCAATGGCGTGGCCGTTCATGTCATCAATCCAACGTCCACAACGACCGCCGTTGCGTCGTCACGCAATCCGTCCCATGTGGGCCAGTCGGTTACACTCAGCGTCGTCGTGAAGGCCCCATTCTTGCCCGTTCAGGGATCCGTTACGCTTACGTCTGGATCCATTACCCTGGGCACCATTGAGCTGAGCAATGGTCGAGGTAGCTTGGTTACGACCGCCTTACCGGCAGGACAGAATACCGTGACTGCGACCTATAATCCGGCGAGCGGCAACTATCTGACAAGTTCTGGTTCGCTCATACAGGTGGTCCAATAGGGCACATTGTTATGTGTGACCTCGCTTAACCTTTTTCTAGGCCGCGCGTAAGCTGACAGAGATGCCTGGCCGCTGCCTCCTCTACTACGTCACCGACCGCACGCAATTCCCTGGCGACGAATCCGCCCGCCGCCACACTCTGTTCGCGAAAATCGCCGAAGCCGCCCGTGCCGGCGTCGACTACGTTCAACTCCGGGAAAAAGACTTGAGCACCCGGGAACTGGAAGCGCTAGCCCGGGAGCTCGTGGGTCAGATAGCTACTCTGAGGACTGAGAACCGAGAACTGAGAACTCGGCTCCTGATCAATTCTCGGACCGACATCTCCCTCACCGTTGGCGCCGACGGCGTTCACCTCCGATCGGACGACGTTTCACCCCGCGACGTGCGCCATTTGATCAGCCGTTCCGGCCACTGGCCACTGCCGACTTCCCACTTCCTCACCGCCGCCTCCTGCCACACGCCCGCCGACGTCGTCCGCGCCGCGTCCGAAGGAGCCGACTTCACGGTATTCGCTCCGGTGTTCGAAAAGAAGGATCGCCCCGGCATCCCACCCGCCGGCCTCAACTCTCTCCGCGAAGCCTGCAAGGCCAAGATTTCCGTGCTCGCCCTTGGTGGGGTTACCCTCGAAAATGCTGCTTTATGTCTCGAAGCGGGGGCCGCTGGCGTCGCCGGCATACGCCTCTTTCAGGAGAATAGAATCGAGGACGTAGTACGAGCACTGAGCCGACTCGGGCAAGTCAAAAGTGAGAAGTCAAATTGAAGCAGTAGAATCGAAACGATGAGTGCTGACCTCTTCAATTTGACTTTTGCCTTTTGACTTCGCCCCTCCACTTCGTTGATCCTTGGCAGAATCTGAGGTCAATCCCGCCGGGCTGGTTCCTCATGGGCTGCGACGCCGGCCAGGACAACGAAAAACCCGTCCACCGCGTCTGGATTGATGGTTTCCAGCTCGCTGCCACCCAGATCACGAACGTGGAATATGCCGTCTTCCTCCGCGAAACCGCATCCCTTTCGCCGCCCTTCTGGAACGACGCCAACTTCAACCAGGCCAGCCAGCCAGTTGTCGGAGTTTCCTGGCACGATGCGGTCCGCTACTGCGACTGGCTGACCACCCGAACGGGACGTCGCTTCCGCCTTCCCACCGAAGCCGAATGGGAGCGTGCCGCCCGCGGCGCACATGAAAGCGCGCTTTTCCCCTGGGGCGATACGCCGCCCCAGGATCTACCCGGTTATGCCGACCGTTGGAAGGCCGGACCCGAACCCGTGGGCCGCGCTGAGCCCAATGCCCATGGCCTCTACAACATGTGCGACAACGTCCACGAGTGGTGCAGCGACTGGTTTGATGCCAACTACTACGCCGTCTCGCCCAAGCGCAATCCCCGCGGCCCCGAAGCCGGCACGCGCCGCGCCTCCCGCGGAGGTTCCTGGCGCCACCACATCAAGGTGTCGCGCTGCGCCGCCCGGTCCAGCATTCCGCCCGAGTTCCAATATGCGGACTACGGCTTCAGGGTGGCGTGTGAGCCAAGTTAAAAGGCAAGTCAAAAGTCAGAAGTCAAATTGCGGAAGTAGAATCGTTTGAGAAGGGGTTCAATTCTGCAATCTGACTTCTGACTCTTGACTTCATTGGAGCGGCCCGCCATGTCCGATCTCGCCCCACACTACCTCGACGAAATCCGCCGCCAACTGCGCGGCCACAAACGCATGGCCGAGTCCGCCATGGCCCAACTCGACGACCAGCAGTTCTTCACGACCATCGATCCGGAGTCGAATTCGGTCGCCATCATCGCCAAACACATCGCCGGCAACGCCCGCTCCCGCTTCACCGACTTCCTCAGCACCGACGGCGAGAAGCCCGACCGCTTTCGCGACCGCGAGTTCGAAATGACGGCTGAAAGCAATCGCGCCGAAGTGATGCGCTGGTGGGAAGAAGGATGGAACATTGTGTTCGGCACGCTCGATGCGCTGAAGCCGGAAGACCTGTCGCGCACGATCACGATCCGTCAGGAACCGCACACGGTCGTTCAGGCGCTCAACCGCGCCCTGGCCCATTACGCGCAGCACATCGGACAAATCGTATTCCTCGCGAAGCACCTGCGTTCGTCGCAATGGAACACGCTGAGTATTCCGCGGGGGCAATCGGAAAACTTCAAAGCAGGAAATCCAAAAGGAGGCAGCAGAGGCACCTACGAGCCGAAGGCGTGATTCAATTGACTTGCCTCAGAAACTGCTTTACGTCACTCGTGATGGTCCGGGCAAGATCGTAAGGAGAAACGCCGTGCTTGTTCTTCAAGTGCCTGTCAGCTTTGCGCGAAAGCAGCAACGTAATCATCTCGCCTCGACCGTTGGAATCAAACACCGCTCGAAATAGTGGTGTGTTGCCGTGGGAATCTTGGGCATCGACCTGGGCGCCATGCTCCAAAAGGAGTTTGGCCACAGCTACACGATACTCTCGAGCTGCAAAATGCAATGGAGTTTCAAGATTCTTGTCTCGAGCGTTTACCCGCGCGCCAGATTTGATGAGCTCCGCAGAAATCTCGTTATTGCCGTCTCCGGCAGAGATGAACAACGGAGTCCTTCCCTCCCGGTCAAGGTCGTCGATATCGGCGCCCTGACTGATCGCTTCGCACACTTCGGCTAAGTTTCCTGTCATGACTGCTAGATGGACTGCGTTCAGGGTAGGTTTCTTTCTCGACGGGCTCATGGTTGTTCCTTCAATCTGAGGCTCTCGACGGCTGCTGGAACCGTCTCAATCGCTCACCGCACCGGCCCGTAGTACCGATAGTGCCCCGTAATCTTCCACCGAAACAGCACGTCCTCCATGCGTGGCCCCTGCCCAATGTTGTGCACAATCATGTACGCCCCGCTCGCACCCTTTTGATCCACCACAATCCCGATGTGCGGCACGTTCCCGCCGAGATCGTAGGTCACGAGATCTCCCGGCATGTAGTCCGACGCGTGCTGCGAAATCACAAGCGTTTCGCCCTTACGCGAAAAAAACACCATCAGATTCGGCACCCGCCGGTGATCGATATTGCTGTCAGGCTTCGATAGAATCCATCGCCACTTTCGCGGATACGCCGCGAAGTTCGCGACCATGTCCTCGTGCACTTCTTTCTGCAGGTCGACTCCCAAAGCCCGGTACGCGCGGATGATCTCGTCCGTGCAGACTCCGGTATCGGCCGGAACATCGCCACCGGGATACGGGATCCGGACATAGGCAGGTTCATATCGAACTGTGTGATTTGTACGCTCTTTGGCCGCAGTCACGAGTCTGCGAAGAAAATCCTTTCGGGATAGCGATAGGGCAGACGGGCCTTGCGCCGACAAACTTGTACAAATGATCAGAACAGACAAACACAGGAGGTGTGGCATCTGGCGATCATCACTTGGTCGCAGTACGCATTCAGAGGCACGCCTACGTTTTGCTTTTCGCTCGATTTCGTATGCGAGTCCAGTATTCGTCCTTAACATCGGCGTCGACTTCAGTGGGGACGTTCGTGGCATAAAGGGCATCGCAACCATCTTTTCGCGGGCCCGAAATCCAATATTCCTCCCCGCTCTCGACTTCATAGTAGTTCGCCTTAAACCCGGCTCCCTTGAGGCTTCGGAATTCCATGCCACGGTAATAGATCGTTGCACCCGTTTTCGAATATGTCACGCGCCCGATTCTCGCAGAGCCAATGAGATTGCCCGCCTTCTGCTCGATATACATGATGCGTGTTTTGTGCCCCATACCAAGCCACCTTCCATCCTACAAATGATCGCCACCCTCACGCCGCGCGCCAATCCAGAATGACCTTCGCCGCATTTCCCGTTTCCATCGCGGCGAACCCCTGCTCGTAATCCCGCCACGAGAGCCTGTGCGTGATCACCGGCGAAATATCCAGCCCCGATTCCAGCATCACCGTCATCTTGTACCAGGTTTCGTACATCTCGCGCCCGTAGATGCCCTTGATGGTCAGCATGTTGAAGATCACGCTGTGCCAGTCGATCGACACATCATTTGACGGAATCCCCAGCATGGCAATCTTCGCGCCGTGGCTCATGTTGGCAAGCATTTCACGGAAGGCAGCGGGGGAGCCTGACATCTCGAGACCCACATCGAACCCCTCTTGCATGCCCAGCTTCTTTTGCACTTCCTTGAGCGGCGTCTTCCGTGGATCAACTGCCATCGTGACGCCCATTTTCTCGGCGAGCGCCAGGCGATAAGGATTCAGATCACTGATCACGACGTGGCGAGCCCCAGCATGTCTCACGACCGGTGCGGCCATCAGTCCGATCGGGCCCGCCCCTGTGATCAGCACATCTTCCCCCAAAACCGGAAACGACAATGCCGTGTGAACCGCGTTTCCAAAGGGATCAAAAATCGCCGCAATCTCCGGATTGATCTTGGGATTATGTCTCCAGATATTGCTCATCGGGAGAACAATGTACTCCGCGAAGCAGCCGGAGCGATTGACTCCTACACCTTTTGTGTGTGCGCACAGGTGGCGGCGGCCAGCCAGGCAATTGCGGCAGCGTCCGCAAGTAACGTGGCCTTCCCCGCTGACCATTTCTCCAATGCGATAGTCGGCAACGTTCGAGCCGACGGCGACGATCTCCCCCACGAATTCGTGTCCGATGACGAGCGGCACCGGTATGGTGGACTTCGCCCAGTCGTCCCACTGATGGATGTGGAGATCCGTTCCGCAGATCCCGGTGAGCTGCACGCGTATCTTGACATCGTTGATGCCAAATTCCGGCTCCGGAACTTCTTCGAGCCACAAACCGCGCTCCGACCGACTTTTCACCAAAGCCTTCATAAGAGGATCATGCGCTCTCTAGCGAGCACGTCTCCGAGGACGCGGGTTGAGCTTCAAGCGAATGCGGTCACAGTCCGCGGCTCCCTGTATGGTTGTAACACCAAGGCGGCAGCGCAGTGAAGTGCAAGACTGCGTACGCACTTGCGAAGCCCCCCGAAGCACGATACCTTCTAGTCACTTCCGGCGCGTTGACTTCGGAAGGCCAGGGTGTAAACGATGGGCCGCCACATTCTTTCGTCTGTTGTGCTGCTTCTCCTCTCTGCCATTTGTTTCGCCGCTAACGACCCTCAGCCATGGGAACTGGAACACTTCAAGGCTAGTGCCAGCAATCTGTATCAGGCTGCGGCAGCGGTTCCGGCTGCGCCTGGAGTGGATGTGGTTGTGCTACGCGAAGAGCAAACATCTGTCTTCGAGGCGGACGGCCGGTCTACGAGCACTTACTATCTGGTTTTCAAGGTACTAACACAGCGCGGAGCCGAGGATTGGGCTGATGTTTCCCTGGGCTGGGAGCCGTGGCATGAAGAGCATCCGTCAATCAACGCGCGCGTAATTACGCCGGATCAGGTCGAACACGTGCTCGATGTGAAGACGATCGAGGATGCTCCGGCGCGAGCGCAAGACAAGATCTATTCCGACCGCCGCATGCTGCGGGCGCCTCTGCCAGCGATGGCCCCGGGAGCGGTGATCGAGGAAGAGTTCGTCAACAAGGAGAGTGCTCCTCTGTTTGGGGCCGGAACGGTGGACGAGTTCTACATCGGACGCCGGGTACCGGTCAGGCAGGCGCATCTTGTGCTGGATGCGCCGGCCTCGCTGGCGCTGCAGTACAAGCTTGAAGCGCTTCCTGACCTGAAGCCGCAGCGGACCGAGCAAAATGGCCGCGTCCGGTTGGTGTTTGAGGCAGGCTCCCTGGAAGCAATGACAGATGTCCCCGAGTATTTGCCCAGCGACGTCGCGGCTTACCCGCACATTACGTTTTCGACTGGAGTGTCATGGCAGGCAGTCGCCGAAGCGTACAGCAAGATTGCGGACGAACGCATTGCGGCGGCGGACGTCCGGGACCAGGCGAAGGGCCTGATCGCGGGGAAGGCGAGCCGCGAAGAGAAAATTGCGGCCCTCATGCAGGAACTGAACCGGCACGTGCGCTATACCGGGATCGAGTTCGGCGAGGCGGCAATCGTGCCGCATACGCCAACCGAAACGTGGAATCGGAAGTATGGCGACTGCAAAGATAAGTCGCTGCTGCTGGTGTCGCTGCTGCGGGCTGCAGGCGTCCCGGCCTACGTCGCCCTGCTGAAGGCGGGCACCGATTTCGATGTGGAGCCTGCTTTGCCGGGCATGGGATTGTTCGATCACGCGATTGTGTATGCGCCCGGTAGCCCCGACTTCTGGATTGATGCCACCGACGAATACGCCCGTCTCGGGCAACTTCCCTCGGCAGACCAGGGACGGTACGCGCTGGTGGCCCGAAGCGGCGAGAACGCGCTGCGCACGACACCGGTCAGTTCTCCGGCCGACAACCTGCTGGTCGAGAAACGGGAATTCTATCTCGCCGAAAGCGGGCCGGCGCGAGTAGTGGAGACGTCGGAGCCGCAAGGGAGCCTGGAATCAAGCTATCGCGCGTTGTACGGCGACAAAGATAACAAGCAGACCCAGGAAGACCTGACGAACTACCTGAAGTCGCAGTACCTGGCGGAAAAGCTCGATCGGATCGATCGCAGCGATCCCTCCGATACTTCGAAGCCGTTTCAGCTGGTGATCGAATCGAAGAGCGCACGCCGCGGCTTCACTGAACTCGACAGCGCGGTCGTGGCCGTGCGGCTGGAGAGTTTGTTCAGCCGTCTCCCGGCCGAGTTGCAGCGCCGCGAAACGCAGGACGAGCAGTCGGAGAACTCCACGAACCCGGCGAAAAAGCGCACAGCTGACTATCAGCTGGGACAGGCTTTTGCCACAGAGTGGGACTACACCATTGTTCCGCCACCGGGATTCCGCGCCAAACCCCTGCCCAAAAACCAAACGATCGCGGCTGGTCCGGCGGTGCTGTCCCAGGACTTCTCACTGGATCCGGACGGAAAAGTTCGGGCGGTATTTCGTTTCGATTCGGGAAAGCGGCGGCTGTCGCTGGCTGAAGCCACCGAGTTGCGGAATAAGGTTGCCGAAGTGAGAGAAGGGCAACCGCTGTTGGTGTATTTCGAACCGGTGGCGCATGCGTTGTACAACGAAGGCAAGATCCGCGAATCTTTCCAGGCATATCGCGACTTGATTGCGCTTCATCCCAACGAAGCCGTTCATCACTTGCAGATCTCCAAGGCGCTGCTGGAAAGCGGACTGGGGCAGGCGGCGCGCGATGAGGCACGGCTCGCGGTCAAACTGGAACCGTCGTCGGTGCTGGCACAGAAAACGCTGGCCGATGTTCTGCAATATGACCTGGTCGGGCGCAAGTTCCGGCGCGGCAGCGACTACGCCGGCGCAGAGGCGGCATTCCGGGCGGCGAGAAGACTCGATCCGAAAGACAAGGAAGTGACCGGCAATCTGGCCATCCTGCTGGAACACAATGCCGAGGGCGAGCGATATGGCCCGGGAGCCAAGTTGAAAGAGGCAGTGGCCGAGTATCGCAGTCTGACTCCCGATGAGCTGTCCGATATCGGGCTGAAGGCTAACCTGGCATACACGCTGATGTATGCCGGGGAGTATGCGGAAGCCATCAAGTATGCGGAGACTCTGAATCCACGACCCACTGCAATCACGGTGGCGGCTGTCAGCGCGTTGAATGGGTCTGACGCGGGCTTGGCCGAGGCGCGCAAACGCACCGGGAATGATAATGAACTGAAAGAGATCCTGAAGACTTCGGGCGAAGTTCTGATGCGTGTGGGCAAGTATCCGGAGGCAGCCGATCTGCTGCAGGCGGGAGCGTCGGGTGACAACGCATCGAAAACGGTAGCCTTGGCTGCCATGCTGCGAAAGGCCAAGCCACGAGCCCAGTTGAAGCTGACCGACGATGCGAAAGGTGTGGCTCTGAAGCTGTTTCTTCTGACCGCGCAGTCCAGTATTACGCTGGACGACCTGAAAATTGTTTCGAGCCGGAATGCCACGATCGTCCTCAACGAGACCGACGAAGCAGAAACGAAGCAGTCGCTGCAGGCGACACGGCAGGTTCGCACCATGCTGTCGCGCAGCGGACTGCCCGCTGACGTCCTGCTCGATCTAATCGTTCCCATGATGGATGTGAACGTTGAGGGAAACGATGCGACGGGCTACCGCGTCACCATGCGTGTACCCGGCAGCAAGGAACTCGTCTTCTTCGTGGTCAAGGAGGACGGACACTACAAACTGCTCGACAGTGTGGATAAGCCTAACGCGGTCGGACTGGAGATTCTCGAGCGGATCGCAGCCGGCAACCTGGCCTCAGCCCGCCAGATGCTTGACTGGGTGCGTGAAAGCCAGCACCTGGCTGGGGGCGACGATCCCTTTGAAGGGCGCGCCTTCCCGCGATTCTGGACCCAGGGTAAAGACGCCGATGCTGAGCAGATGAAGCTGGCCGCCGCCGCCATCCTGGTGCAAACCAAGCCCACCGCCAAACGAGGTCTGGCGATTCTGGAGCCTGCCCGGAGCAAGGCTTCAACGGACGCAGCCAAAACCAATATCGACCTCGCATTGCTCCAGGGATATTTCAGCGTCTCGCAGTACGACAAGGCGCTCGGCATCGTTGCCGAGCTCGCCAAGCAGAATCCTGACTCAGAGCAACTGTTCCTGAACCAGTCGTTCGCGCTGAACCGCCTGGGGCGCTGGAATGAACTGGATCGGTTGGCGCAGGAGCGTCTGGGCCGCAAACCGCAAAATCTTGAAGCGATGCGCGTGCTGGTGCGGTCCGCGGTGGGTCGTGAGGATTACAAACTTGCGCACACTTTGGGTCAGAAGCTTATCGCCAGCGGAAAGGCGGAAAGCGGGGACCTCAACAACCTGGCCTGGAACTCGCTGTACACCGGTTCGGTCGGAGATGAGGACGTTGACACTGCGGTACGGGCGGCGCAGATGAGCCAGGACGCGTCCGGCGTGCTGCATACGCTGGCGTGCGTTTACGCCGAGGTGGGCAAGACCAAGGAGGCCCGCGAACTTTTGCTGCAAGCGATGGACAAATTGAACCTCGATGAGCCCGACGAAAACTATTGGTATGGCTTCGGACGGATTGCCGAGCAATACGGACTGAAAGAGATCGCGCTGGCACACTATTCCCGGATTGAAAAGCCCAAGGATGCGGCTGACATTCCTGACTCTTCTTATCGGCTGGCGCAGATGCGGCTGAGCACGCTGGGAACGGGAGCGAAAGGGCACTGATCCGTTTCGGCTGCAGGACCGACTGACTCAGTCGCTTGCTCTCCCCCGCACCAGCGGCGGTCGCGGAAGTCCCCAATTCAGTCCGCATGCGTGGGCCCACACGTCGCGTTGTTTTGCCATGTGTGGGTACTGCGCATACCCCCGAACGCAAATCGCCCCCCGTGCGCCGTGGTTCTAGGTTCCGCGCCAAGACTTCGGTAAACTGAGAGCAGTTCTGCTCCCGCCCACGGAGGGATGTGTGAGCGGTTGAAACAGTCGGTCTTGAAAACCGATGTACCCGAAAGGGTACCGGGGGTTCGAATCCCTCTCCCTCCGCCAGATTCTCACAGCCGTCGTTCACATTCGCGGGTGCTGCAACCAACTCCGACATTGCGACCGATGAGAGGCGAGTGATCCGTGACCGCCGCTGATTTCCGCAGAATCGCATTGAGCTTCGAGGGAGCAGAAGAAGGCTCGCACATGAGTGCCGTCGATTTCCGGGTCGGCGGCAAGATTTTCGCTACGCTCGCCTTCGTCAAGCAGGGCTATGGAAACCTGATGCTTACCCTGGAGTTGCAGACTGAGTTTGTCCGCGATTTACCGGAAGTGTTTCTGCCCATCGCCGGCGGTTGGGGCCGGATGGGAATGACCCATATTCGACTGGCCAAAGCGAACAAGGACGTGCTGACCGGCGCTCTCCGTGCTGCATGGAAGCTCCGGGTGGAGAAGAACGCGAAAACGAAGATAAAGAAGTCTGTCTCGCGGCGCACATAAAGCGGCGAGAGGGCGCCTCCCCCTCCGCAATCTCCTATCTCCGCCTAGAAACTGAACGACGCCTGCAACTCGATCCTGCGATTCGAAGCTGAACTTGAGAATGGACCGCCCGCGAGGGCGTTCGACTCACCAAACAGCGGCGAACTCAGGTTCCCGACCGGGGTCGCCAAATTTACGCGGTTGAGAACATTCCGCGCGTTCACGCTGAAAGTGAGGCCGTAACGCCGGCTACTGGCCCCGCCACCACCGAACGGGCCGCCACCTCCGCGGCCAAATCCGCCGCCTCCGAAACCACCGCCTCCGCGCCCGCCGCCTCCCGGGCCGCCGCGCGGCGGTCCTCCTCCTGGTCCACCGGGCCCTTCGCCCTGCTGTGCCGTGCTGGTGTTGCGCTCCGGACCGAAGCCGAACGTCTTGGCCAGCCGCAGGTTCAACGTGAAGTGGCTGGGTCCGGTCAGGTAGTTGACTGGAATCGGAGTGTACGTCTGCGTTGGCACCGCATAGTGACACGTCACCGTCGGCGACGCGCAGGATCCCGTGAGATCCGCAGCCAGCGCCGGACGTTCGTTGAACAGCGAATCCCCATTCAGATCCTGTCCCACCGTCACGTTATACGGTGAGCCCGAGTTCACAATCATGAACGGACTCACGCGCACACCGTGCGGCAGACCGAACGTTCCGCCCAGCAGAAAGCGGTGGCGCACATCGAACGCCGCGCGCCCGTAGTCCGCGCTGATGTCGTACTGGTCCGTGGGAAAACTGCCCGCGCCCGCCGCATCGCTGTTCGCATAGTTCAGCGAGTAGAACCCGAACAAGGTCAACTTCGCGCCCGCCCGCACGTTGAAATTCGTGATCAACTGGTTCTGCTTGAAGATTCCCTCGGATATGTACTGATAGACATTACCGGCCGAATCGCCAAATGGCCGCGGCCCGTCCGAATACGGCGTTCCCGGCAGCGGCGCGTTGGCGTTGATCGACAGAAACTGATGCACGCCGCGCGAATTCAAATACGAGACCGTGACCGTCGCAATTTTCGTGACCTGCCGCTCCACGCTGATGGCGGTCTGCAGGGTGTAAGGCGTCCGCAACGAGGGACCGATCTGGTAGATGGTGGGGGTCGTCGACGACGGTAGTTCGCTGACGGGCGGCACGTTCGGGAAGAAGTCGATTGACGTCACTTGGCCAGTGCAATCCTGAACATCGGGATTGCAGACCGACAGCAGGTAGCGCTGCTGGTTTACGCCGTTCAAGCGATTCGTATTCAGCACCAGGCCCTCGTCGAACCGGTCATAGAAAACTCCCCAGCCGGCGCGCAGCACGGTCTTTGCGGCGGTCTTTCCACCTCCTCCGATTCCCCACGCCACCGCCACCCGCGGCGCCCAATCGGCGTGATCGTGAATCGCATTCTGGGTCTCATACCGCAGGCCGTAGCTCAGCGTGACGTTCGAACGCACGCGCCACTCATCCTGTGCATACAAGCCAGCATCGGCGACCGTTGCTGGAACGGCAGGCACGCCGCCAGTCGGCGACGCGCTCAGCGCAAACTGAATCGCGCCCGGCGCCGGCTGACCGTTCGCCGCCAACTGCGCCGCCGTCTGATACGTGCCGAGATCAGGAAAGACAAACGTCCCGTTGAACCCCCCTCCCGACGTGTCAACCTCATGCGTCACCCGCAAGCGCCCGCCAAACTTCAGGAAGTGCTTGCCCATCGCGATGGACGTATAGTTCTGCAGTTCGTAGCGGTCAGTATGGTCCGACGAAATGCCCCCGCTGCTGCCACCGCCCGTAAACGCCCCGATCACGTTGATCGACGGCTCCGTGCTCAGCGGCGTCTGCTGGCTGTTGTTCCGGATGTACTGGAAGCGCGTTTCGTTCACCGCCTTCGTTCCCAGGATCTGCGTATCGCTGATCTGGAACGTGTGCTCCGTGGAACTGGTGTCGTACCCGGTTGAAGGCAGCGCAAACTGCCCCACCCCTGCGTTGTCCTGGGAGTTGTGAACAAACTGGTAGCGCGCCGTGAGGGTGTTGTTCTTGTTGATCTGGTAGTCGAGCCGGGGAGTGAAGTTATAGTGCTTCTGCGGATTCGCCACGCTCTCGCTCAACTGAATCTGCTGGCTCAGGTCCGGACTGAGCGCCGGCGTATTCACCACCGCGACTTCGTTGATGTCGCGCATGTGAAAGTCGAGAAAGAACGACGCCTTCTTGCTCAGCGGCCCGCCGATGTTGGCCATATACAGCGTTGAAAAATATGGGGCCGTCACGTCGGGCGCCAGGAACGGATTGCGCGCGTTGAACGACGAGTCGTTGCCCATCACCGAAACTTGGCCGTGAAATTTGTCGGTGCCCGGCTTGGTGAAGATTTCGATCCGCCCGTATCCCAGCTTGTCGTACTCGGCAGAAAATGGGTTCTGGTTGATTCGGATCTCGCGAATCGACGACTTCGGCGGCAACTGCCCGCCCGTGAATCCGTCGATGTAAATCTGCCCGCCGTTCGGCCCTGCCGATGGTCCAGCCAGCGCCAGCAGATCCTGCTCCAACTCGTCGGGATCGTCCGGCAACGCGTCGAGATCGGCGCCCTTGAGCACGAGAGCGCTCGCGTTGTTCTCGGGGCTTACCTGCACCTGCGAGCTTTCGTCCTCGACGTCGACCTTCTCCTTTTCGACGCTGATGTCGAGCGCGATATCGACCTGCTGCGTTTGTCCGGCGGCGATCTCCACATCACTCTTTGTGAAGGCCTCAAATCCTTTGGCGCGCGCGCTGACTGTGTACTTCCCCGGAGCCAGGCTGCCGAACTCGTACGCGCCCTTCGAGTCGGTCTTCGCCGACTGCGGTTGCCCGCTCGTACCCGACACAGTCACGCGGGCATTCGTAACTACCGCGCCCGACGGGTCCGTGACCTGTCCGCGCAGGGTTCCGGTCTGCGCAAGGGCTGGCGCGCTCCATGCACCCAGAATCAGCAATGCCAATGTTTGCAACTTCACTTCTCACCTATTCTTTCCAGGCATTCAATCGAAACTGCGCACGGTCACTGCGGCCCACCCTCGCCCTCTGCACTCGGCCCGCCCAGCGTCCACGGCGACAACATCATGGCAGCATTCCGGCTCGGACTCGCCGTCAGAATCGCCTCGACTCCCGCCAGCAGCGTAATTGCCGTTACCGATCCGGAATCCGCTCCGGCCGTCGACACGATCATGACTGCATCGCCCTTTTGCAGGTCCGACAGTTTGCTGCCCGGCAACCTGCTCACGAGCCGCTGCAAATCCGGAGGCCCACCCCAGCCGCCTCGCATTCCTCCCGGGCCGCGCGCGTTCTGAGCGCCTACTCCCTCGGACGCCGGCCTGAATCCACCTGAATTCCCCTGACCTTGTCCGCCTGCAGCCTGTCCACCCGCTTCGCCGCTTCCAGCTTTCAATCGCATGGCGATCCGCTGCGCCATCTCCGTGGGCAGTTTCTTGACCTGGGAATCGGCCGCAAGCTTCACCACGACCGGTGCTTTCGCAATTGCGTCCTGCACGGTCATCGAATCGGACGCCGCGTCGATCACCGTGATCGTCCCGGCAATATTGCGGAACGAGCCTGACACAATCTCTTCGGCGGTAATCTCGTTTCCGTCGGCGCTGCGCGTTCCCCGCGCCCGCAGCTGATCTCCCGCCTTGATCTGATCGAGCGGCGCCGGCCGCGCATCGTCAAACTTCACCGAACCCGGTGCGTAGCGGCGCGCGATCGTATCTTTTGTGGTGTGAACCGCAACGTTGTGGGCTCCTCCGAAGCTGCCGGTCGAAATCGTAATCGTGCGAGTTGTCGCGTCCACCGCGTTCACCAGGCCGCCGATCCCGCGCTTTTGCCAATCCTCCTGTTCACGCTGTTGTTTCGCAGACACATCCGCCTGCTTCATCACGATGACCGACAGCGCCGCGATCGCGTGGCCATCCGCCGAACCCTGCCCGCGAACCAACACGCGGTCCCCCAGCTGCAGGTCCTGGGCCTGCAGCGGAGTCGCATTCTTCAGATCTTTTTCTCCTGGCGGGACGCGAACAATTTTGGTCGACCCGGCCAGCGTGGCTGTAACCTCAACGCCGGAATCGGAGGTGATCGTCAGCGCGTCGGCGGCAATGTTCTTAATCGTCCCGACCGCTCGCGCTACAGGAGTTCCTCCTGCGGCAGGCGGCGAAGCTTGCGCGTACGCCATCACCCCGCTCGCAAGGACCGCCGTCAGCATCCAGACGCAGCGTCGTATCTTCTTTGGTCCCCGCCCGAGGCTCCACATGATGTTGACTCTAACACCGCTAACTCCGCGCCTACTCGGCCTTTACGAACTTTTACTCAGTGCTCACAGAAGCAGAATTAACATTAAAAAAGTCACGCCCATCTAAAATTCAACCGATAGATTTTTTCCATTGGACTCCAGCGCCCCGATGCCCCTATGCTGAAATCACTTCGCAAGCTGCTCCGCATGCAGTCCCTGCGAGGCTGACATTTGCTTGCCAGCCCTGTTCGCTGCACTGCAAATCTCCTGACCCTGTCGTTTTTCCATAAATCCTGAGTTCGCTCGAACGGCCGTACGCCGCGAGTGTGCTCTCCACACACCACAGGAGATTCGAATGAAATTGCGCACGATTGCTTACACCGCTGTCCTGGCTTTGACTGGCCTCACCCTCACGGCCGGTTCAGCTTCCGCCCAAACCGCCCGTGGCCTCTTCACGCTTCCTCACGAAGTGCGCTGGCAGAACGCCTCGGTTCCCGCCGGAGAGTACGAGTTCTCGCTCGACGCCAAGGGGCCTTCGCAGTTGATGATGTTGCGCCAGCGCGATGGTGGTCACGTCGGTTTCATGCTCTTGGTCAGTAATACCGGACCAGCATTGACCGGAGACACCGACCGCCTCGTTTTGATCAACCGAGACGGCAAGTCCTTCGTGCAAAGGATGACCTTGCCGTATTTCGGCCTCACCCTGCATTTCACCGTGCCCTCAGAAGGCGCGGACAAGGAAGTGGCATTGGCCGGCGACCACCCGGATCCCACACGCAACCGCTAATCGCCCGCCAAATGAGAGCAGGCCTTCCCGCAGTCCTGCTCTCTTTCCATTTTTTTTTGCGAATGTCTCAAGTCTCTTAAGACGAAGTCTGATGATTTCGTGAGATGAAGATCAGGAAGATAGGACGCAAGCGATGCTCAGGAGAGGCTCCTGACGATAGCCCAGCGGCTTAGCACCGGGCTCGCGGCGAATCGGAATTCCAGGCCCGTAGAGTTGACTGGATCGCTAGATAGAGTGGGCAGAACAAGCCATCACGCTGGCCGGAAATTCCCTTTCACCTCATCTCCCAAAACGATCGCCTCGGCAATTTCCTTCATCGTCTTCCGTTTCTGCCGGCTTTGCCGCTGCAACGCCAGGTAGGCCTGTTCTTCGCTCAATCCGAGGTCGCGCTGCAGCAGTCCCTTCGCGCGTTCCACGACTTTCCGCGTCTGCAGTTGTTCCGAAAGGTCGGAGTTCGCTTCCTCCAGCCGTGCCAGTTCAATCTCCGCTCCGACCAGGAAGCCAACCGTCGAGATCAGCCGGATCTGTCTGCGTTTGTACGCATGTGGCAGACGATGTTGCAGGTTGATCACTCCCACCACTCGTCCCCGGCAGAGCAGTGGCACCGAGAGAAACGCCTCATAGCTGTCTTCGGGCAGTTCGTGAAAAAAACGGAAGCGCGGATCCTGCGCCGCATTCTCCGTGACCGCGACCGCCTCCCGATGTTCCGCGACCCATCCCGTAATGCCCTCGCCCACTCGCAGCTTCAGGCGATTCACAACTTCGGGGTGCGGGTTTTTGGAACCTCGCAGAACCAGTTCCTCACCCTCCAGCACGTAGAGCAGGCAGGAGTCGCATGTCACCAGCGCCGATACGAATTCGACCACTCGCGCGAGCACTTCATGAAACCCGTCCGCATTCGCCAGCCGGACGCCAATCTCGTGCAGTAATTCAACGTGTGAGTCCTCTGCCGCCAACAACGAGTCCATAAGGCTACGGTAGCCACTGGGCTCTGCGTCGTCCAATTCCAAATTCCGATGCGGGCGATAGAGAAATTCCTTGTCTGAAAACGGCAACCTCTGCATCTTGTTGGGAGTGTGTTGCATCGCAGATGACCTCGCGCTTGTAGGCTACTAAATCCATTTAGCTTACGCTTTAGCTTAACACTTTCGGGCAGCGGGATTGTTAATGTCGAGTGAAAGGGCAACGAAAGATTATCTATCCATGCAGGACAGTCGTCGTCGGGATTGGGCGGTACGAGATCGGGCGTGCGGCCAACTCTGTCCGGCAAACTTGGATTTGCGCGGCCCGCATCGTATCCTCACCACGTGCCCCGCGCGCCCCAAGCCCAGCGATCTCCTGCTGCCGGATTGCTTCTTGGGCTGATCCTCACTCTCGCCGCCGTCGTGGCCTACTCGGTCTACATCGTCTGGCAGATCAAGGGTCTTCGCCAGCTGCAGAGCGATCTCGCCGACCGCAGCCGCAAGGACTCGCTCCAACTCCTCCGCGTTCAGAACGACCTGAACTCTCTCGCGCTCGCCATGCGCGATATGCTCGACGCCGACGAACCCTACCCTCTCACTGCCTGGTCCTCCCAGTTTGAGCGCGTCCGCACCGACCTCGACGACGCCCTCCGCCGCGAAGAACAACTCGCTCCCGCGGCTCGCTCGCCTGAGCAGCGCGAATATCTGCGCTCGGCCCTGGCCCAGTTTTGGAATGCCGTCGATCGCACCTTCGCCCTGGCCCACGACGGCAAGGATCGCGAAGCCCGCGCCGAGATCCGCCTCTCGCTTCAGGCGCGTCAGGCTGCCCTCAGCAACGCTGTCGCGCGCTTGCTGATCCAGAACAACGAGTATGAAGAAGTCGTCGCTGCCCGCACCGGACAGATCTACGACCGCGTCCAGCGCCAGGTTTATGTGTTTCTCGCCGCCACGCTCGTCGCCATTGTGCTGACCAGCCTGTACCTGATTCGCTCCAACCGCCAGCTCTTTGCACAACTGGCCGCGCTTTCCGTTCAGCGCCGCGACCTCGCACAGAAACTGATTGCCACCCAGGAATCCACACTGCGCTACATCTCCCGCGAACTGCACGACGAGTTCGGTCAGGTGCTCACCGCTGTCGGCTCCATGCTTGGACGCGCCGAGAAACACACTCCCGAAGGTTCGCCTCTGCGAACGGAGCTGCGTGAAGTCCGCGAAATCGCTCAAAACACTCTCAACACAGTTCGCAGCCTTTCGCAGGCTCTTCATCCCGTCATGCTCGACGAGGCCGGACTTGAAACGACGCTTGGTTGGTATCTGCCCACGGTCGAGCGTCAGACGGGGATCGCCATTGCCTATGAGAAATCTGGTACCGCTTTTCCACTGTCCAGCGCAACGGCGGTGCACATTTATCGCATCGTGCAGGAGGCCCTCAACAACGTAGCTCGTCACTCCGGATCGAAGCAGGCCTGGGTGCGCCTGCGCTTCCACGAGGGCACGGCGCTGGCCGCGCCGAGAGTGCCGCGCAATGATGGGGAGGTGCCGAACGCAAGCGCCTTTCTAGAAATCGAAATCGAGGATCGAGGCACCGGTTTCACTACGTCCAATGTCCGTCAGGGCATCGGACTCGTCGCCATGCGCGAGCGCGCACAGCTGATTCACGGTACGATTGAATTTCTGCAACCGGCGGAAGATGGGACGCTGGTGCGGTTGCGAGTCCCAAGGGAAACCCCGGATGCGGACCGAGGGGAGTGGCAGGTAGCTGGCAGCCGCTAGTCAGCAGCATCCGAACCTTGCTGAATACCGACTACTTACTACGAGTGTTATGACCTCGAACAAAATTTCCGTTCTCCTCGTCGACGACCACACCCTGGTGCGTCAGGGCTTCCGCCGCCTGCTGGAAGACGAACCCGATTTGGCAGTGGTCGGAGAAGCCGGTGACGGCGAAGCTGCCGTCAATCTCGCCCAGAAGCTTCAGCCCAACGTGATTGTCATGGACTGTGCGCTGCCGGGGATGAGTGGACTCGTCGCTGCCCGCCGTATTCTGGAAGCCTCACCCGACATCGCGATCCTCATGCTGAGTATGCACTCGGAAGAAACATGGGTGCGACAGTCGCTCGACGCCGGCGCCCGCGGCTACCTTCTCAAGAGCGCCATGGAACTCGAACTCCCCGTAGCCATCCGCAAGGTCGCCGCGGGCGAAACCGTTCTCGATCCCGCCGTTTCCCGCCCAGCCACGTTGAAAGGCGAACGTAATGCTGCGCTAACTCCGCGCGAACTCGAGATCCTTCAGTTGATCGTGGAAGGTAAATCAAACAAAGAGATCGCCGACCAGCTTCACCTCAGCGCCAACACCGTGGCCGTTCACCGCGCCAACATCATGGACGCCCTCGGCATCCACAAGACCGCCGAACTCGTCGTCTATGCCATCCGCAACGGACTGGTGAACATGCCGTAGCCGGCGGTCGCGAGGCTGGCCTCGAATCCACAATCGCGATGTTTCGCCAAAGTCATAGCTGTTGCAAACAGGCGATGGACAAAAACCGCACCGTCACCGTAGCGTCTCCCATCAGCAGCCCGTCCGAGCAGTGCCCGTGACGAAAATCTTGTTCGTCGATGTGTTTACCCCAGAAGGGACCTGGTCAAGGCCAACAAATAGTGCGTTGTTAATCGTATTGGAACGTACGTTGGGATTTGCGATGCAGTTGAACTCAATCGCTATGTAAAAAGGGTACACGATGACGTTGCTTTTCACTTCGCCGACGGCGGTTTGCAGATCGATTCCCTTGAAAGCGTTGAACGAAAATTTGTTGGAGGTAATTGAGACCGCATCAGCGTAGGTTTCGATACCAATGGCGGTAGTAGTCATGTCATTGTCGGAGACCGAACCTGTTACACCTGGGCCAATCCAAAAACCGTAGCCCATGTTATTGCCAGTCACAGAATTGCCGGTAATTGTGACGGTCGCGCCCGATGCAGCCAAGACACCGCTGGCGTTATCAATATCGGGCACGCCAAGCAGGTTATTCGCGATCTTGGCTGTCAGGTCGGTATTGTGTTGATCGCTGGTCTCAACCAAGATCGATGCATAAGAGGAATCAACAATGAGGCAGTTTTGAATTGTGACGGAAGGTTTGGCAGCGCCTCCCTCCAGCCAAATCCCCACTCCGAAGCCGACACCGTCATCGTCTTGGACCCAAGCTGATACGCCATTCACGGTCCCGGGGGAGTTCTGGTAGAAAATTCCTGCGACGTCGCCAGCAGCAACGGCGTGGCCTTCGCCCGATATGTACAGTCCAGAAATGTTTACCGCCCCCGCGGAGTTCTCCACCAGGACTTGGGCAGAGACAGACCTTCCATAGGCGTTGGTTGCATTCGCCACAAGGCCGCTGGTCGGCGGATAAATTTGCGCCGTTTGGCCGCTGTTGTCCGTAATGCCTTGCAACGTCACGGCCCGCGTGATCTTGACCTGCTCAAAATAATTGCCAGGGCAAACTTGCACCTTTGCCCCCACAGGAGCGGCGTTGATCGCCTGTTGGATCGTAGGGTACCCGCCCGGCTTGCAATTCCCGACCACCAGCATCGTCGCCGACAGCGTCTGAATTCCCGTAAACAGCACCAGCAGAACTGCTCCCAGACAAACCAAACCGTTCCGAGAACGAACCGTGAGCTTCATTGCGTTTCTCCTTGGCGAGCGTGGTTGAATCCTGGCTGCGACAGAACGGCTGCCGTTTCCGCCATCGTGGGCGGTCAGCAGCCCGTCCGCGTGCTGAGCGCGGAAAAGATCTTGTTCGTCGATGTGCCGACCCCGGAAGGAACCTTGTCGAGGCCAGTGAATGGGAGATTGATCGTGTTGGAGGATACGTTGGGATTTGCTTTGCAGTTGAATTCAATCCCTAAGCTGTATCCGCCGATCGTGTTGCCCTTCACCACGCCGGCTGCGGTTTGCACATCGATTCCCGTTCCATTCTCGATGGACACCAACTGGTTGGAAGCCACCGAAACTCCATCCGCTTGCGCCTCGATACCGATCACAGCTAACCCAATGCTGTTGCCGGAGACCGTACCCAGCGTCCCGGGCCCGATCCAGATGCCGTAAGCACAGAAATTAGACGTCACCGTGTTGCCGCTGACCGTGACGTTCGCGCCCGACGCAACCAGGATGCCGGCGTCGGTTGGAGTGTCGGGTGCAAAGATCGAATTGTTAGTAATTCTCGCGAAGACCACGGGTTCGGATTGATTTTCGGTCTCCACGAAGATGCCGGCGTGATCGGCGTTAAACACATAGCTGTTTTGAACCGTAACGGCAGGTTTCGCGGAGCCTCCCTCAATCCAAATTCCTACCCCGAGGCCGTTGCCAAATTGCTCGCGGGCGGTCACGCCGCTAATTGTTCCCGGGGAATTCTGGTAGAAAAGTCCCGCCACGTAGGTCGTGTTGTGGATGAAATCGCTATTAATATCAATGCCGGAGACGTTCACGGGTCCTCCCGAGTTCTGCACCAGCACGGCGGCAGCGACCTTTTGTCCAAATGCGCTGATGGCGTTTACCACCAGGCTGGCAGAAGGTGGATTAATAACAACATGGTCATTGCCGTTAAACGTGATGGCTTGAAGAGTCAGAGCCTTGGTGATCGTGATCTGTTCCGAGTAAGCGCCGGGACATACTTGCACCTTTGCTCCCAGAGGGGCGGCATCAATCGCCTGCTGGATCGTCGGGTACCCGCCTGGCTTGCAATTGCCCACCACCAGCATCGTCGCCGACAGCTCTTGAATTCCCGTAAACAGCACCAGCACGAGTACTCCCAGGCAAAGCCAGTCGCTCCGCAAACGAACCGTACTCTTCATTCCTTTTCTCCTTGTGGGGTGGGCTTAGCCCCGGCCATCTCACGGGGCAGAGACTATCGGCAACGCCGTGTTTCGCCAATAGTGGGAGTCTGTAGAACTGCTTATGTTTTGCTGCCGATGCAAATTATTGATTGGATTGAGTTTGCGGCGCGTAGCACGGGGTAGTATCGCGAGTTCAACCCCGAAAACCTCGGTCGTGGATGGCGCTGGGGCAGCCTCCGGCTCTTCCGTCTTACTCCACCCGCCTCGTACACTCGCGCTCACGTTCTAACAAGAGATCCCGCTCCCGCGTATTCCGCGTCATCCCCGCCGCCCGTGCGAATTCCTTCCCGGCCGCCGCAAACCGTCCCAGCTTGAACAACAAGTCTCCACGTACGCTCGGCAGCAGGTGATAGTCCCGCAACATTGGATTCCCCGCCAGCCGGTCGATTAACTCCAGCCCCGCCGCCGGGCCGGACGCCATCCCCACCGCGACCGCGCGATTCAGTTCCACCACCGGCGAGGGCGCAATCGCCGCCAGTTCCCCGTAGAGCCCGACGATCCGTGACCAGTCCGTCTCCTCGTTCGTTCGCGCCCGCGCGTGACACGCCGCGATCTCAGCCTGCAGCAGGTACGGACCTGGCATTCCTCCCAGCCGGTGCGCGCGTTCGATTGCCGCAAAACCGCGACGAATCAAGAGCTGATCCCAGAGCGCGCGGTTTTGGTCGAAGAGAAGAACCGGCTCGCCCGCCGGCCCCACTCGCGCTTTCACCCGCGATGCCTGAATCTCCATCAGGGCGACCAGCCCGTGGACCTCTCGCTCGTGCGGCGCGAGTTCCGCCAGCACCCGGCCCAACCGTACCGCTTCTTCACACAGTCCCGGCCGGATCCAGTCGTCTCCCGCTGTCGCCGCATAACCTTCGTTGAAAATCAGGTAGATGACTTCCAGAACGGCCGATAGCCGCACTGGCAGCTCGTCTCCGCGCGGCACTTCGTATGGAACGCGTTTCTCTGCGAGGGTGCGCTTGGCGCGCACAATCCGCTGCGCCATCGTGGGCTCCGGAACGAGAAAGGCCCGCGCCACCTCGTCCGTGGTAAGCCCGCCGAGGAGGCGCAGTGTCAGCGCAACTTGCCCCTCCCGCGACAACACTGGATGGCACGCAATGAATACCAGCCGCAGCAGGTCATCGCCGATGTCGTCGTCCAGCGCGGAATCAAAATCCGGCACGGCAGTTTCCCGTTCCGCCACTTCCCGGCCGAGCTCTTCGTGTTTCCGCTCCAGCAGCTGCCTTCGACGGAACAGGTCAATTGCGCGACGCTTCGCGGCAGTCATGAGCCACGCGCCCGGATTGTCCGGAACCCCGGACTCCGGCCACTGTTCCAGAGCAGCCACGAGGGCATCGTGCGCCAGGTCTTCCGCCAGCCCGACATCGCGCACCATCCGCATCAGCCCCGCAATCAATCGCGGCGACTCTATACGCCAGACCGCGTCGATCGCTCGATGTGTATCGGTAGTGGTCACCACTACCGATCACAACACTTTCCCGTCTCTCCGTGCAAGCCGTTGCGACGGCGCTAGTGGTTGAAGTCTTCCGGCCCCATCTTCTGCCGGATTTCGGTCTCGCCTTCCCATCCCGGCCAGTGCTTCCGGTGCAGTTCCATGAACACGACTGCCGCCTTGACGGCCTCTTCTTTCGATGGAAACTCCATCTGCGCATAGCCTCCAACCACTTCTTTTGCCTCGGTGAACGGTCCGTCTAGCACCTTCACCTGCCCTCCGGACACCCGGACACGTGTGCTCATCGCCAGCGGGGCCAGCCCGCCGCTGTCGATCAATCGGCCGGCCTGCGCGTCGCCTTCGGAAAGCTTCGCAATGGCATCCATCAGCGCCTTCGGCGGAGGTCCCTGGTTTTCGGCGTGCTTCACCATCATCATGAATCGCATTTTCTGTCTCCTTATTAGTTGTGAGCCCGGCCCCCGACTTTTCGACCGGTGATGTCTGGCTCTAGGAAAGCGTCGAACGGAGCCGCACATAATCGACACCTTTTCACTTCCGCAATCTGACTTCTGTAATCTGCAATCCCACTACGACGCTTTCTTCTTCTCGATCTCCGCCCGCAGCCGCTCTTCCTGTTCTCTTAACTCAGGCGTGAAGTTCTCTCCGAAATCCTCCGCCTCAAACACCTGCCGAATCTCGACGGTGTCACCCTCGGTCGTTCCGTCGAAGGGAGCGCGCTTCAGCCACTCCACCGCTTCTTCCATCGACCGCACCTGCCAAAGCCAGAACCCTGCGATCAGCTCCTTCGACTCCGTGAATGGCCCATCGATCACGGTGCGTTTGGTTCGCTCAAACCGCACACGCTTCCCTTTCGACGTCGGCTGCAGGCCCTCGCCCGCCAGCATCACACCGGCTTTCACCAGTTCTTCGTTGAACTTCCCCATTTTTTCCAAAAGTTCTTTGCTCGGAAGCATTCCCGCCTCCGTATCTTTGTTGGCCTTGACGATGACCATGACTCGCATGACTGTTCTCCTGTCATTCCTTGATTCAGATCCGGACTTGCCACCCGTTCCCACCAGCTTATCCAGTCTCTATTTGGACGTCGAACGGTCGCACCGGGAATCGACAGCCCGTCAAGAAAGGACTTGTGGCGGCGCTGGACTTCAAGGGGGCATTCATCGTAAATTTGCGCTCCAGCAACAACGGCCCCAAATCTCCGTGACTTCGAGGAGCGCCCAATGATCCTGACCAACAGCTATCGCCTTAACTTTCTTGCCGTTCTGAGTGCGCTGAGTCTCGTCGCGTTTACCAGCCGCGTTAAGGCCCAGGACAGCGCAGAGAAACCGATCGTCGGCCCGGCCGCCGCGGCGAAATTCGGTCCGGTTCCGAATGTTCCTCCCTGCTTCACCATCGCCGTCGAACGAGGGGATCCTACTTCAGGCCCATCCGTGATCCTTGCGAAGTTCGCTCCCGGCTGCGTCGCTCCCTTCCACTGGCATACCCCCAGCGAAACGGCGATGATGGTCAGCGGCGCGCTCGAATTGCAGATGAAAGATGACAAGCCGATGATCGCGCATCACGGCGACTATGTGTATCTGCCGAGCCACCATATTCATCGGGCAACCTGCAAAGGCGCTGCCCCCTGCCTGGTCTTCCTCACTTCCGACGCGGCGTTCGACATTCACTGGGTCGACGCGGACGGAAAGGAGATCCCCCTCGAAGCCGCGATGAAAAACGTCAAGGGGCCTGCCAGACCACACTAGCACTCGGTTTAAGGTCCGCGTCCTCCGGGAACAATCAACTGCAGAGACGCTAGCCGTGGCGTCGGGATTCTTTATCGTCTCGACATCGTACCTTTGCGGAAGGGTTCGGCTACCAGTTGCCATTCATCTTCATAGATCATATAGCCGGGTCTGTCGGTTCTGATCTTCTTCACATAGACGCCGTTGCGTTCGAGGATGCGAACCATCTCCCAGATTCGGGAGATGTGCTCGGTAGCGCCGGTCTTGAACCAACAGATGCCGAGGCGAAGAGTGTCCCGTCCGAAGGAGGTTGGCTTTTCCAGATTCTGATTGAACCACGCTCGCAACTCGCATAGTTCGTCGGCGTCAGAGCCCGTGATGTTGTGCCACTCCAGAGCCGCCGCTGCTGCCTGAAAGATTCCCTGCTCAACATGACTCTCCTCGTCTTTTCGGTCGATGACGAAGCGGACGTATTCGCGTTTTTCCAGCGCATCGTGACGCTCGAGGATGAAGCGTTCGTCCTCCGTCTCGACGAAGGCGAGGCGCCCGGGAATGCAGGAGAGAACGGTGCCCATACCGCGGCCGATGACCTGCTGCAGGCCTTCGACCAGCGGGATGTCTTTCTGATCGAGCGCGGGGTCCTCGGAGATTGCGAAGACGATGTTAGGAGAGTGTCGCTTCCGCAACTCGATTGTGCTGTTTTCGACGAAGAGTTTGTGGCGTGGAATGGGCAGTCGATACCTGGGATCGAAGTCTGCGAAGTGTGCGAGTTGGTCGGTGAACTTGTGCCGCAGGCGAGGGTTGGAGAGAATCTCCCTGTAACGTTCGCGTTTGCCGCGCTTCACGAACGCCGCGATGAGTGCCTGCTCGTTGTGCACGGGAGAAGTGTAGCGCAGAACCCCGGATGGACGGCCACCAGGAAGTACACGGCTGTAAAGAGGTTTTTCATAACTCTGTGTTCCTCGGTCCGCCCTTCGCTGCAAATCACGATAGAGTAGAAGCAGTGAGCCAAGCCACGTCACTCAGTCGACGCAAGTTTCTTCACAGGATGGCCACTCTCGCCGCGGCCTCCCTATCTCCGCGCTCGATCTACGGCGCCGATCCCCAGCCCGCGCCCTTCCGCTTCACCGACGTCACCACTTCCGCCGGCATCCACTTCACCCACTACACCGGCGCTTTCGGAGGAAAGTTTCTCCCTGAGACCATGGGCTCCGGCTGCGCCTTCCTCGACTACGACGCCGACGGCTGGCCCGACATTTTCCTCGTCAATGGCGCCGACTGGCCCGGACACCGTTCGCAGCGCACCACACTGCAGCTCTACCGCAATAACCGCAACGGCACTTTCACCGACGTCACCCGCGCCGCCGGACTCGACATCCCCGACCTCTACGGCATGGGCGTGGCTGTCGGCGACTACAACAACGATGGCTTCCCCGACATCCTCATCACCTGCGTCGGTCAGAACCGCCTCTTTCGCAACACCGGCAAAGGCACCTTCGTCGACGTCACCAAATCCTCCGGCCTGGCGAACCGCCTCGCTTTTTCTACCTCCGCTCTCTGGTTCGACTACGACCGCGACGGCCGCCTCGACCTCTTCGTCTGCAACTACGTGAAGTGGTCGCCCGATCATGACGTCTTCTGCTCCCTCGACGGCAAGCACAAGTCCTATTGCACTCCCGAAGCCTACCGCGGCGAAACCTGCTGGCTCTTCCACAATCGCGGCGACGGCACCTTCGAAGACGTGACCGCCCAAAGCGGCATCTTCGATAGCAGTTCGAAATCTCTGGGCGTCGCCCTCCTCGACTACGACAACGACGGCTGGCTCGACCTCATCGTCGCCAACGACACCCAACCCAACAAGCTTTACCGCAACAACCGCAACGGCACCTTCAAGGAAGTGGGCGTCGAAGCCGGCATCGCCTTCAGTGCCGACGGCAAGGCGCGCGCCGGCATGGGCGTAGACGCCGCCGACTTCGCCAACTCCGGGTCCGCCGGCATCGCCATCACCAATTTCGACAACGAAATGCTCGGGCTCTTCCGTCCCACCGGCAAAGGCAGCTACGACGACGTCGCCATCCAAGCCGGAGTCGGCGGCCCCACGAAAACCATGCTCGGCTTCGGCTGTCTCTTCGCCGACTTCGATCTCGACGGCAACCTCGACCTCGCCCTCGCCAACGGCCACATCGACGAAACGGTCCGCAACATTCGCGGCAATGTCGGCTACGCTCAACCGCCGCAGCTTTTCCTGAATCAGGGCGACGGCCGCTTCCGTGACGCCACCGGGGACGCCGGCCCCGATTTTTCCCGCCCCCGAGTCGGACGCGGCCTGGCCGTCGCCGACTTCGACCGCGACGGTGACCTCGATCTTCTTCTCACCACCAACAACGGCCCCGCCTTCCTCTTCCGCAACGACGTCACCCGTCCCGCCAACGGCCTCATTACTCCGGTTGGTCCAAATCACAGCCTCCGCCTTCATCTCGTCGGAACCCAATCCAATCGCGACGCCATCGGCGCCGTGGTCCGCCTCGAATCAGGCGGCGCAACCCAGACCCGTACGGTCAAGAGTGGGTCCAGCTATCTGTCTCAATCGGAGTTGCCGCTCACTTTTGGCTTGGGGAGACGGGACACTGTGGACCGCATCGTCATCTATTGGCCCAACGGTCGCACCGAAGAATTCAAAAACCTGAAGGCCGGAGCCTCGTACCAGTGCATTGAATCGAAAGGAATTAGGAAATAATTCAATTTCTAGTATTTTTCTAGTATTGCGGCCAACTGAACAGCTGGCTACAGTCATCTCAGTTCCATATAGCTCTCATCGCACCCCACACGCGCTATGAGAAACCGGCAGCACCCGCAATGTTGCCGGACAAGTTAAAACCCCGACCACTGGTCGGGGTTTTCTTGTTTCCTCCCCTCAGTTGTTGACGAATCTCACATTGCCCGGTAATTGAACACGACGGTGTCGCTGGCTTTAGCCGCTAGCGGGACCAGCACCTTGATGTAAACCGCCCCGTCCTCTGTGACCGGGCCATCCGGATCGGCGGGGCTCGCACACGCTTTTAGCGCTCCCCCCGTAGCGAGGTTGTACTTCTTTGCCGCATTGCCGAAGTCCACGGTCTGCAACGCGAGTTGGAGCCCGAACGTACCCGGGCTGTACCCCCACGCCGAATCGACGCCGTTGTCGAAGGTATTGGTGAAGGTCCCATTGATGTCGAGATCGGCGAAACGGTACACGAGAACATTGTGCTGCGCCGTCGTGTTGTTCTTGATCGTCATGCTGACGGTCACCGTGCGGTTCGCGACATCCTGCGTGAACTTCTGCGTCAGAATGAAGTGATTATCGGAGGTCGTCCGTTTCACCGTGATCGGGAACGTATTCACTCCATTCGGCTGGATCAAGCTGGCCGCCTTCCAGTTCCCGCTGTCGGTAGAGGCGTAGTCGAAATACCCGACGTTCGGCGTCACATCGCAGATCTGGTAACCCTCCAGGATCGCTCCGGCACGTATGTCCTCGTTAGGGCTTGCGAATTGGGCGATGTTGCCGTTCGCGGTCACACACCACTGGAAGAATGAGTCTTCGAACCCGCTGCTGTACGTGCTCGAACACGTGGTCGTACCCAGCGCCGAAGGTGTTAGTTTCACCGCAATCTCTTCCTGTCCTCCCTGCTGAGCCCACGCCGCGACTGAAAGCAGACCGACGAAAACTGCTATAACCACTGCTTTCCTCATTCTGTTTTCCTCCGGTATCGAGATGTGACACACCGTGCTTTGGCAGGACCATAACTCGGCCGAATGGCTCCTGGATGTTTCCTGCGTTGTTCGAAACAAGCGCCTCTCAGGTCGCGTGAAGCAGATTCATCCCACAAGTGAACCGGAACGTGCGAACCAGGAGAGGGAGGGGAGGGAGCCCTCAGGCTCAAAGAATCTGCCGATTATGCGGATGGGAACTTGTCTTGTCAAGCAAGGACAGGGATCGGCGATGGGCGAGTTCGAAGAGCCCCACTACCGAGTGATCCCGCCGCCGTTTGGATCAGCGTCCGAGCAAGCGGCCAGCCCGGCACGATGCGGGGAATGCAGGCCGTACGCCCCTACTCCGCCTTCTCCAGAGTCGCCGCCAGATGTGCGTCGCTCCCCGCGTCAGTCGAGAGTTCGCGCGACCACTCTTTGTAGCCTGACATCTTGACTGCAACCGTGTGCTTCCCCGGCTTCAGTTTCAAAGTCGCCGGACTGTTTCCGTAAAACTGTCCGTCGACATAGACCTCGGCCCCGTCGGGATTGGTTGTGATGCCCACGGTCCCAATCGCCTCTGCAGGTGCCGGAGTCGTTGCAGATGGAGATGGACTGGTAGTTGATGATGCCGGTACCGTCGGCTCCGCTTTGTCGGCGGTCGGCGCCGGACTCCCCGCCGGGGATTTGCCCGCCGTCTTGCTCGTGTCCGAATCCTTCGTCACTGCGGTCGTCAGACCCACCGGGATGAACTCTCTCTCCTTCTCCGCCACCGACACCGGCGCCCCCGTCACCCCCTGTAGCGCCACCAGGATCGCCCTGTAATTGTCTTTGTCACCCTGCAGCAGGATTCCCGCGTTCTTCGTGTCAGGAGTTGTGTATTGAATCCCGATGTAGTGCAGCCGCGTCTTATGGAACAATCCAAACAATGCTACCGGCGCGACCAGAATCGCCAGCGCCACCATCGTCCCGACCCGCCGGTGCGCCTCCTGTCCATAACTCAGTGAGATCACCGATTTCGGCGGGATCACCAGCTTTTGTCCGTCCTTGAAGTCCAGCGTGATGGCATCCGAAGTGACTGTCAGCTTATTGTTCCAATCCTTCGGATCCACCTTCGACGCGACCGAGCCTCCGTTGTAACGTACCTTGGTAAACGTGTTGCCTTGTCCATAGGCCAGCAGCGAAGCGGAGAGAAGCAGCGCAAGGACCTTCGTCGTGACGTTCGTTCCCTTCACAAGCCTGGACGGCAAATGCAAGCTGCGGGCGGAGAGGTGGCGCATGGAGGAGCTCCCTTCCAAGAAACTTGAAACCACTGCATGTTATCAGTTGCACAGCTAAGTGAAGTGTGACCGCGATCACGCGCGCAAGTTAGATAGAGATTCGTATCGTACTGTTCACCTGAGAATTGCCATCGAACCACCAGAGGATGGATAGATCGGAGCCTCAAACACGGTGTACACTTGCGACCCTATGGACGCCCCCAGCCCTGGCTTTCCATTCCGCTGGTTCTTGCCGATGATCCAGTTGCTCGTCTGCATTCTTGTTCTCCAGCCCTACTGGTCCAGTCTGCGCGCTCAAGTTCTGCGCCACATTCACCGCTTCGAACAAAGTGTGATGGGGAATGACCAACAAGCCCAGCCACCGGCAATCGTGTTCAACGTAACCCCCGATTTACAAACTCAGCCGGAACCGATCGACCCTCGGCTGACCACGCCGGCGGCGCTGAACCTTCCCGTAGGCTTCATCCAACTGCCCTTCGTCTTCTTCAGTACCGATAAAGCCGAGTGGACCCCGGAAGGAACGTTGTTGACTGAGTGGCGCGCTCTCAGCTGGCCCTTTGCCGGAATCGTGTTCTGGTGGGTTGCCGGCCGCGGACTCGAGGCCTTTTCGGCGGCAGCCGGTTCGCGTCGCTTCGCCATCATTCGCCCGCGACTCCACTGGATCGAAGTGGCTGTTGGTGTGTGCCTGTTCGTGCTGGGTAGCGGGGCTGGCCTCATGTATGCCTTCGGACGCAATCCCTCCGGCCTGATGACGGACTGGGTCTTCGCCACAGGTGCCGGACTCTGGGCCGTCTTCGGAGCCATCCTCGTTGTTGCCCGCCTTCTGCAATGGCGAATCCGACGCCTCGCACGGCTCCAGGGCATCGCCTACGCACCCTGAAGCTCTGGGCGCGATGCAGGGCTTGGTCGCCGCACAGTGCCGAAATTCTAACAATCAAATGACAACTGCTCTGCAGTCCCTAAGCACATCGCTGGATCAAATAGTGAGAAGTTCGATTTCTTTGATCAGCGGCCACCGAATGCCACGGACCGCAAATCAACAAGGCAGGTTGTTATGTGGATCAGACTATGCGCGGTTTGTAAGGCGCTCTTACGCAAGCCTACTCTGGGTGAGTCGGTACGCTGTTCATGCGGCTGGAAGTGGTAGCGAGCGACGGCTGTCTGCGTCGAGTTCCAATCTTACTGTGGGGTGCCCAACTGTTTGACCAGCGCCTGAAACCGTGGATCGCTGTGCAGCGCGGCAAAGTGCGGGTCCTGCCCGATCACGGCTAAGTCGCCAACTTCTTTCTCGTTGGCCTTTCCCAACCAGTACATCGCCTGGTCCTTCTCGCCTAAAGCGCAATAGACTTCCGCCAGGTCCAGCGTCGCGTGGGAGTGCGTCGGCCAAAGCTGCTTCAGTTCACGGATCATCTTTTCTGCATTCCCGCGATCTCCGGTGGTGGCATAGACATATCCGATGAGTCCGCGCATTTCCCCGGGCGCTCCTCCCAGTTGCAACGCAGTCTTAAACTCGGCGATTGCGTTCGTATACATCTTCTTGTCTTCGTACACAAACCCGAGTACTGCGTGGGTGACGGCGGAGGTGGGATCGAGTTCCAGCGTCTTCTTCGCTTGCTCGATCGCCTCATCGTACTCTCCATTCTCTTCCAGTTTCTTCGCCAGGTTCGCCCCCACCACCGGCGACAATGGATCGAGGGCGATGGCCTTCTGCGCCTCGACCAGTGCTTCCTGCTTGCGGCCCGCGAACGCCAGGTACATGGAGTACCAGTGGTGTGCGGGCGCGTAGTTGGGATTCAGTTCCAGCGCGCGCTTGAATTCCTTTTCCGCGCCTGCCCAGTCCCGGTCGAACAGGTATAACAGCTGTGCCAGGGAGTTGTGCGCTTCCGCCAGGTCGCTATCCAGATCGAGAGCCTTTTGCAGCGATTCCCGCGCCAGCCGCGGCTCGTCCGCAAGCTGATAGATGTCCGCGAGCCCGGTATAGGGCGGAGGATAGTTGGGGGCCTTCTCGATCGCTTGCTGGAAATACGATTGCGCTTTTTCCGCGCTGTTTCTCTTGTTGAAGAAGAATCGACCTTTCAAATAGTCTTCATACGCTTCTGGATCCACGGCCTTCGCGTCTTTCAGAACCGCCGCTTCATGAGGCGTCAACTCGATCCGGATCTGGTCAGCAATCGCGCTCGCCACCTGCTTCTGCAGCGACAGTGTGTCACGCAAATCCCCTTCATAACTCGCGGCCCAGAGATGTTTGTCAGCCGATGCCTGGATCAGCTGTGCCGTAATCCGAACCTGGTTGCCCGAGTGCATCACCGTGCCTTCGACAACGGCGTCAACGTTGAGTTCGTGGGCGACCACCGGTAAAGGCTTACGCGCGCCCTTATAAGGCATCACCGAGGTTCGAGAAATCACACGCAGCGCCCCGATCTGCGCCAGGTCCGTGATCAGCTCATCGGTCATGCCGTCGGCAAAGTAATCCTGCGCATCACCGGACAGGTTTTCCAATGGAAGGACGGCCAGCGACCGGATCGGACCCGCGAGCACCGCATTTGCCTGGGGATGGTCGCGCCACCGCACGATCGCATAGGCAAGCACTGCCAGCACCACCAGCGCAATGCCTATCACCTTCCAGGAAAGCATTCGCGAGCGGCGCTGAAACATCGCCAGTTCGCTCGATGCGACGACCGCATCACCGCTTCCCGTCGTGGCAGAAATGTTCGGCGCCGACTCAGTCTTTGCCGGATCTCTCGGGAGAACGGCAACTTCTGCGATGAAGCGGTAACCGCGGCGAGGGATAGTTTCGATATAGCGGGGGTTGTCGGCGGAATCACCCAGGGCGCCCCGCAGTTTCGCGATGGCCACATTCACGGCCTGATCAAAGTCGCCAAAACTCTCATCCGGCCAGATGCGGGCGCGCAACTCTTCCCGGGTCACGACCTCCCCGGGGTGCTCCAACAGGATCTCCAGCAGCTTCAGCGGCTGCTGTTGAACCTTGATTCTGATGCCGGACTTGCGCAGTTCTCCCGAGCGCGGATCGACTTCATAGGTCCCAAATCGCAAGACCGGGGTTTGCCGCAGTCTTTCCATCAGGCGCCCTCGACATCGGTCACGAAGTCTAGCACGATTCGTAGACCTCGATTCAAAGGATATGTTTTGCCTTAATTGTCCCCTAATCAATGACTTGAACGGAAAGGAACAGACTATACCGAAAAAAGTCACCGTTAATTGACCCTTTGCCCCGAGTCGCGTCACATAGTCGCAAATGCGGAACGAACCGGCATGCGCAGGGATGGTTGAGGAACATGTTTTCCAGAGTCGTCACGAATGCAACAAGACTAACGGTTATGGTCCTGCTTCTCACCGCCGGAGGGTGGGCGCAGAACCTGTTCGCTGTGCAGAACAAGGGCAATCAGAAATGGCCCGCTGAAGACGCCGACCGGCTCTACCTTTCTGCCTGTTCCGTCGTTCAACGCGAGTTCGGAGGCGGTCGCCCCGTCCGGCCCCAGATCACCCTGGTTCTGGGTTCCGACCGGGATGAAGCGGTGATTGCAATTCGCGAAATCCGGCTGACCAAATGGAATCCATATCTCTTTGCTCAAGGGGTGGTAGCGATCGCTTTTCAGAATCTCATGACGCCCGACGAGCGCCTGGTTGTCGCCAAGCGCGCTGTGAATTGGGCCGGTTCGACGGTCGACATAAAAGCGATCGCGAAATAGATCAGTCGGGTTTGACGTGTGCGATGGCATTGAAAAAGCTCTCAGTCCTGAACAGCAATGTCGGATCGTATCGGCGCAACAAGCCGCAAGCCGGTTACCGCCACGGCCCGGCTCGTCGAACCTCCGGCGGCCCCCTGTTGCAGAGAGTCGTCCGGCCAATCCGTGATCCACAGGCCGCGCGCCCCGGTCAAACCGAACGGGCCCAAAATCACGATTATGAAATCGCTCTTGTGCCGCGCAGCAATCGCAAGCGGAGAATCCGATCGCTCCGTCACCGGTCCGCAACGACGAATCGCGTCCTGCTTCTGCCCCTCACCTGGCGCCAGCTATTGCGCCGGGTGCGCAGGACTCTCAGCCCGAAATCAGTCCTCCCAGCCGCGGTCTTGCGATTCGGCGAGGTGCGGATCGATTTCCTGACCATGGAAGTCCATCGATCGGAGAAACCGGTCACATTCACCGCGCAGCAGTTCAAGCTGCTCAAGTTCTTCACCCGGACCCCGGAGCGCGTGATCTCCAGAGACGAGTTGTTGAACGAGGTCTGGGGATACAAGAACTACCCTTCCACCCGCACCGTCGATAACCACGTGTGGGTGCTTAGACAGAAGCTGGAACCGGATCCAGCCCACCCGATTCATTTCCTTACCGTGCATGGTACGGGTTACAGATTCGTCCCCTGAACGGCCCGGCCGGTGTGCCGGAGAACCGAGGATTTTATGGAAGCAGCCGTGCTCGAAGATCTAGCCCCTTCACCAACCCGCTACAGCGACGACCCGGATCTGCCCCTGGTCGAAGCCACCGCCAACGGAGACATCGCAGCCTTCGAAGAACTAGTGCGCCGTTATGACGGCAAGCTCCTGCGTATTGCTCAGCAGGTGACCCACAATCTCGAAGACGCTCAGGAAGCCGTCCAGGAAACCTTTCTGAAGGCCTATCAGAAGCTCCATCAATTTCAGCGGAACTCAAAATTCTCCACCTGGCTGACCCGCATCACGCTGAATGAGTCGTTCATGAAGCTGCGCAAGCGCCGCTTCTCCGACATGTCGCTCGAATTCGAGAGCCCCAGTGGCGACAACCTGCCTCTGGACCTGGCCGATTGGTCTCCCAATCCCGAACAGATGTGCAGCCGCACCGAACTGCGTGAGATCCTGCGGACCGCCCTCGAGACCCTCCCTCAGAGTCTCCGTGTTGTCTTCGTGCTGCGCGACATCGAGGAATTCTCGATCAAGGACACAGCCGAAATCCTCAACCTGCAAGAGACCGCGGTGAAAGCACGTCTCTTCCGCGCGCGTCTGCAGCTCCGCGAAAAATTGAGCAGACATTTCCGCCTGCCCGCAGCCGCGGCGTTCAACTCCATGCGTCCGTAGCTGTTCTGGTAGCGCGCTCCAACTGCTAAACTCTCGCACCATGGACGCCGTTAATCCCGCCGGCGCATGGCTGCAAGTCGCCGAACGTTATCGTCAGATGACGGACGAGGAACTGCTGCTGCTGGCTCGCGACAGCTCCACCTTGACGGAGTGGGCTCTGCAAGCGCTGCAAAGCGAGATGCGCAGCCGCGGCCTGAAGCTTGAGCCCGAAGCCGAGTCGACTCCTGCTCCCGAAGTTACGCCCGAACCGCCGCCGGAAGAGTCGAGAGAAGAGACCGCGCAATCGACCTCTCAGCCGCAACCCGACGGCGTCGAAGGCAGCGACGATCCCTACGCTGAAGACCGCCAACTGGTCGAACTCTGCACCGTATGGAGTCTGCGCGATGCTTTTCAGGTGCAAACCCTGCTCGACCGTGGCGGAATCCCATTCTTCATGGGTCCGGAGAAAGCGACGGGCGTGGACGCAGTGACCTCGAACTTCGCGAAGGGTGTCGGCGTGCAAGTCATGCGCATCGGATTACCGTGGGCAGGGCTCGCGATGAAGAGCTACGAACCAGCCGATGAACCGCCCGGGGAGCCGGAACCAGAAATCAAGGAGATCCCGGTACGCTGCCCCAAATGCAAGTCAGCGGACGTTGTCTTCCTGGACGCGAAGGATAACCCGCCTTCCCCCAAATTCCGATGGACATGCGATGTGTGCGGCCACTACTGGGAGGACGACGGGATCGTAAAGGAGTAAGCGCCGAAGGCTGCGCGATGGCACCGCGCCCTATTGAACGCTCGCTACTCAATCGCAAACACAGCTTCGGGCTCGACTGCCTGTTTCGCGATCTGGTCCCGCACGTGCACTTTCAACCGGTAAAGACCGGGCTCCAGTTCATTGGCGGAGAAGGTCTTTTCCAGCGTCACCTGTCCCGCCGCCCTCAGGTCCGCAGGCTGGGTCCCGTGCAGGACCGTTTTCTTCGTCCCTTCCTGAACGACATCGAAGTCCACGCTCGCGTCAGACTTCCCATTTTTCTCGTCCACCGCCAGGTTATAGACCTGCATCCAGACGTTGAGCTTTTCCCCGCGCCTGAAAACTGCGGCCTTGGACGTCATACTCGGAACCCGTGGCCGCACTACAGTGTCCCCAATCACAAAAGGACCACGGCCCATGTCTCTTGCAGGTACGCGTTCCATCTTGTCCGCAAGAATCACCGACGACGTAGAAAGGTCTTCGTCGAAGTTCGGCACCTCCAGGCTTTGCCGCCATGTTCCAACATGATCGCTGTGCAGGTCTTTCACGACGATCTCCAGCAGGTACCGTCCCGGCGCCAGCGGTAGCGATTTGCCATAAACCGAAGCTTTCCCCAACATGTTCGGCAGAAGACTTTGAGGAACATCCATCTGCACGGTGTCTTCAAATGTCTGGGTGATCCGTCCGCCGATCGTGCTCACTTGCCCGTAAATGTTGACCTGCCCGCGCGCAACTCCGTTCTCGTTGGTAAAGGTCATGTCCTGGTTTTTGATCTGGAGCGTGACCGGGACCAGCGTCACGTTGCTGGTCGCTTTCACATAGTTCGCCACCACCTCGAACGGCATGGTGTGATAGTTGATTTTGGTGGTGACGATTGCCTGCAGTTCTTTGAACTTTGGAGGGCGATTCAGTTTGGCGATGCGTTCGAGGTCATCGAATAGCTTCGAGTTGTCCTTCGGGAACTTCTGTAGTCTCTGTTGCCCCGATGGAACGTGCGCCAGCGCGTCTTTCTCGTTCGGATCCATCGTCATGTGGTAGTCGCCGCACATGCATGGGTCGACGAACTCAATCACAATATCCTGGCCGATGTCCGCGATATACCGGTAGCGCCACTGTTCGAACGGATACGTTTGCGTTGAGCCCCCACCCTGGTTGACCGGGTAATCGTAAGTGCCGCCCGTGGGATGGGACTCGATCTCGTCCGGTGGCCCATACACGATGTAAATCCGGCCCCGGTCGGTCTTCGACCCAGGAATGCCGGCGCTGAAACGCTCGTTGGCGTACACGACGCGCCGGTAGTACTCATCGCGGAATTCGTTCTCGATCGTATCGGGCGTCGGGTCACGGTGGACCCAGAAGTACTCGACGAAATTTGCCCGCTCTTCATCGTTACTGAGCAATTTGAAAGCTTCCCGCTCTTCGTCCGTGATAATCCACTGCACTTCTTCCGGCCAGTGCTTGTAGGCCGACCCTTCCTTGGAGAGTGCGTCTTTGCCGAATTTCTTCTTTTTCGCCGGCAAAGGCCGCTTGAGGGGATCGTCCTGCTGGGCCGCGGGAGATGCCGGGCCCGCGGAAGTCGAGTTCTCGCCGGCAGATTGACCCTGCGCAGGAGGAGCACTCGCGGTAGATGTTGTTTGGGACAGCGGCATCTCCGTTGGCGTGATCGGAGGAAGTGTGGAAGTCGGAGAGAAACTCAGGACAAACAGCACGGATATTGCAGGCGCAAGACCGGAACCGAACATGGCAGCTCCTCTTACGGATTTTGGAAGATCAGAAGAACAGACAGGCCCGGTGGTGGGATGCGGAACGCGGCCCCTCGGGATATCCAGCAGGGAATTTCCACCCTTCGACATCGCTCAGGCAGGCTGTTTCGAAAATCCCCAAGTGGCTCGGCCGCCGCCCCTCTAGGGTTTAATGACTTGGCGGCGTCCGTCCTTGTTGGTCAGGGTCAGCGACGTTTCGCCGCCATCGGCACTTAACACCAGGTAGGTGGGATCGATCCCGCCGCCAAGATCAAGTCCCGAGCCTTGCTGGGTCGTCGCAATCTTCACGGAAGGACGGCCGTCGGGGCGAATCAGCCGAAATACGACAGCCTCCGGGTAGACCTTGCCGTTTGGCTCTACCAGGGAACCGTCCGCCCGGCGCGCCGGCCCTTCGGGAATGACTTGCAGGGATGCTCGTAGTCTCCCCTGAGCATCGACGATCTCAAGCGCTCGGCCGCGAAGTACCGGCTCCTGGCTGCCTGCATGCACCGGCACGGATTGATGGGTCAAGAAGAACATCAGCAATCCGAGATTCACCAAGGTCAGGGCCGTCAGTAAACGCTGGTTCATTGTGTTTCCTCCAAAACGACCAATGTCTGCTCTGGTGCCAGCTCGCCTCCGCCCGTGCTCTGAAACGATTGTTGTTGGTAGCAACGGTAGCGCTCCAGCACCTCCTGTTTGTAACTCAGTCCGCGCCCTGAACCGGTGTCACGGCGGTGACCCGGCCGTCGGGACCAATAACCACAGTGAAGAAGAAATGCACCGGGCTAACACTGACGTAGGTGTAGGTGAATCGCCATTCGTAACCGCCGTGGAGCCTCTCGTGGAGAAGGGCAAGAGCCTGGGATTCAGAGATGTCAACTTGATCCTCGTGGTTGACCAGGTGAACGACGGCGTTGGGGTCATTTTCTTCGTGGGGAGAGGCGGAGTTCGCTGTCAAGAAGCGCCATCCGCGGACCGAGTGGAATACTTCGGAAACGGTCATACCAATGCGGACCGAGTCGCGATCACTGCGCGCCTTTCGCGCTGATAGCCTTGCGGGCACCGAGGCTAACACGACCACAAGAACCACTACCAAAACTCCCACGACGATCACGAGGCCGCAGCGGAGCAGGCGGCTCCCTAGTGGCAGCCTGACATTGGGCGAGCGCGCTCCTGGTGGCTGATGTTTCTCGAGAAAACTGAGTAAGCTCAGCCGGCGAACCAAGTATGGCCAACTGACGAACAGCGATCCCCAAACGGCCGCATAGCCCAGACTGTCGTAAGGCGGGTTGAAAATCGCGGGGAGGAAATTGGGCAGCAGAAGTGACAGTACTACGAAAGGCACTGCAGCAAGCACAGACGTTATGGCGAGACGGCGAATGATGAGGTCAATTCTCGAACGCATCCTAAGCGGCCAGCCCGGAAAAACACCCCTCCGGTACCCACCCACCGCGCGCTTTGCGATGATGAGTGGGATTCCACGGAATCGAGACTTAGCTGCACCCTGAGGTCGAACCGCAGCTCATACACCGGTAGCAACTCCCATTCCGCGTCATGATCGAGCCGCAGAAGCTGCATGAGGGAGCGTCTCCGAGATCGACGATGCCGGACAAGGCGTCAGCGGCGTGAATGGAGCCGGAACCAGTTCTCAGGTCCCGGTTTTCAGTTCTCAGCTGGCTCGTGCCAGCTTCGCTGTCGGCGGTCGCTTCGGGAGCGGCCAGCGACTTTGGACGCAGGTTCTCAAACAGCAACTGCTGCTGTCCGCTGAGGAAGCGCAACTGCAGCCAGCGGAAGATGTAGTCCATGATCGACTTGGCGAAGCCGATATCCGGATTGTTCGACCAGCCACTGGGCTCAAAGCGCGTGTGCGCGAATTTCTCGCAGAACATCTTCAGCGGCACGCCATGCTGCAGCGCAATCGAGACCGCGAGCGCAAAGCTGTCCATCAGGCCGGAGACGGTCGAGCCTTCCTTCGCCATCTTGATGAAGAGTTCGCCCGGCTCGCCGTCGGGATACAACCCGACGGTGATGTAGCCCTCGTGGCCGCCGATATTGAACTTGTGCGTAATCGAGGCGCGTTCTTCTTTCAGCCGGTGACGAACCGCCCGCGGCGGAGCGTTGAGGTCTTCTGGCTCTTGCGATGGCGAGGGCGCCGTCGCGATGACGGGCGAGGCGCCCGTCGCTCCACTCTGCGCGGTCTTCGTCCCCGCAGCGCTGAGTGGCTGCGATTGCTTGCAGCCGTCGCGATAGATCGCCACTGCCTTCACACCCAGCTTCCATGCCTGGACGTAGGCTTCCATGATGTCCTCGACCGTGGCGGAGTTCGGAAGATTGACGGTCTTCGAGATCGCGCCGGAAATGAACGGCTGGGCGGCAGCCATCATCTTGAGGTGTCCCATGTAGTGGATGGAGCGCGTGCCTTTGGCCGGCTTGAACGAGCAATCGAAGACGGCGAGATGATCTTCTTTAATGTGCGGCGCGCCTTCGATGGTGCCGGTCGCGTCGATGTAGGAAACGATCGCGTCGGTCTGCTCGTGCGTGTATCCGAGCTTGAACAGCGCGCTGGGTACGGTGTTGTTCACGATCTTGATCATGCCGCCGCCGACCAGCTTCTTGTACTTCACCAGCGCCAAGTCGGGCTCGATGCCGGTGGTGTCGCAATCCATCATGAAGCCGATGGTGCCGGTCGGCGCAAGAACGGTGACCTGGGAGTTGCGGTAGCCGTGCTTTTCGCCGTGGGCCAAGGCTTCGTCCCAGGTTTGCTTGCTGGCTTCGATCAGGTCGGGGAGTTGGGCGGAGCTGCGCTCCTGCGAGGCGCCGGTCCCTGCGTGATTGTTGCCGTTCCTCACGCCGATGTTGTTCACGCTGGCGCGGTGCATCCTTATTACGTCTAAGAATGGTTCGCGATTCAGGTAGTAGCCGGGGCAAGCGGCGCCGGGCATCGCTTCGGCCTTGGTTACGCCGAGGCGGGTCTGCACGGTGTCGGTTGCGGGCGGCAGCGGCTCGCACTGTTCGGCGATACGACTGGACTGCAAATAAGCCTCGCCGCACATGATGGCGGTGACGCAGGCGGCGTAGTCGCGTCCGGCGTCGGAGTCGTAGGGCAGCCCGGCGGCCATCAGCAGTGCGCCGAGATTCGCGTAGCCGAGTCCGAGCGGACGGTAGTCGTGAGAGTTCTTGTTGATCATCTCGGTCGGGTAGCCGGCGTTGTCGACGAGAATTTCCTGCGCGGTGATGGTGACGTCGACGGCGTGGCGATAGGCTTCCACGTCGAATGTGCCGTTGGGCGCGAACTTCAGCAGGTTCAGGCTGGCCAGGTTGCAGGCGGAGTCATCGAGGAACATGTACTCGCTGCAGGGGTTCGAGGCGTTGATGCGGGCGGTGTTCTTTGACGTGTGCCAGCGGTTAATGGTGGTGTCGTATTGCATGCCGGGATCGCCGCAGTGCCAGGTGGCGTCGGCGATGCGGGTGAGAATGTCTTTTGCCTTGTAAGTATTGATGACGCGGCCGTCGACGATGGCGCGGGTGGAGAACTCGGTGTCGCGGACGGAGGCGACCATAAAGTCGTCGGTGACGCGGACGCTGTTGTTGGCGTTCTGGAAGAAGATCGAACTGTAGGCGTCGGAATCGGGATGGGAGCCGTCGTATCCCATGGCGACTAAGGCGTGTGCCTTGGCTTCTTCTTTCTGCTTGCACTCGATGAAGTCCAGGATGTCGGGATGGTCGACGTTGAGGATGACCATCTTGGCGGCGCGGCGCGTCTTGCCGCCACTCTTGATCACGCCAGCGAAAGCGTCGAAACCTTTCATGAAGCTGAGCGGGCCGCTGGCGGTTCCGCCACCGCTGAGCTGTTCGGTTGACGAGCGCAGTGGAGAAAGATTCGTGCCGGTCCCGGATCCCCACTTGAAGAGCATGCCTTCGGTCTTGGCCAGAGTGAGGATCGAGTCGAGCGAATCTTTCACAGAATTGATGAAGCACGCCGAGCACTGCGGGCGCGTGTATCCGGTGACGCCGAATTCGACCTGCTGCGTTGCCTTGTTCCAGTGCCAGTTCTGGCCGTCAGAGTTGGGCTCGATGCGGTCGCAGCCGACGTTGAACCAGACCGGCGAATTGAAGGCGACATGCTGGCGCAAAAGAAGATGCGCGAGTTCATCGTGGAACGTGGCTGCGTCTTCCGGAGTGCGAAAGTATCCGTCTTTCATGCCCCAGTCGCGGATGGTCTCGGCGACACGACTTACTAACTGGCGGACGCCGGTTTCGCGCTCGCCGGTTTCCTGGCGTCCATGGAGATATTTCGAGGCGACGATGTTGGTCGCGGTCATGGACCAGTCTTTGGGGACCTCAACGTCCTTCTGCTCGAAGATCACGCCACCGTGGGAGTCGGTGATCTGGGCAGTGCGCAGTTCCCACTCGATTTCGTCGTACGGGGAAACGCCGGGCTTCGTGAAGAAGCGCCGGAAGGCGAGGCCAGAGGCCTTCTTCGTGGAGGTGGTCGCGGATTCTGTTCTTTTAACTTGTTCGCGCACTTCGGGCATGTCGTTCTCCTAAATTAGATGATGGCAGTCATTAAGATGAAGCATGTGCCTTCCCTACGGGACTCCTGTAAACCGTTTTCCACCCAGCAGTTCCGTGCCGGGGTTTCAAATGCTGCCTTCGGGCTCCATGTTGCATAGCCCGCTGACGTCAATCGCATTTTTCAAGGATCACGGCCGGTGCGTGCTTTCGGCAGGCACCGACAAACAACAGAGGAACGACCCGTTCCCGAGCCTGGTGGCTTAGGGAGCGAGAGCTACTTCTGATGCCTTGCGGTAGTTGTGTTCCGGGAGCACCACGGGCAGGGGCACCTCAGCGGGGCGGACAGATTCGGTTGTCTGGGGCTCACCAGTTGCGGGTTCGATTGCGTGGCGGGCTAGAGACTCTGTAACGAGCTGAATCAGACCTTCCATCGGGGGCTCCTGGCAGCGCTCATAATCTGGCCGGATTGCACCAAGCATCTCCGGCTCGTTTCCTTGAGTGAATTCCCCCGAGGGGATGCCTGGCCGCGCCAAGCCGGGGGAAGTCACCGCTTTGCCGTCCGTTCGGGAGGGGCGGCGCTCCGCAAAAGGGAACGGATTCGGAGTCCACCTCGACAGCCGTATCGCCCCTGTGTTTTGGTCGTCTTCACAATCTGGCCCCATGTCGTTCGGGGTCTAAGAATTTGCTATGGGATGCTTAACGTACTCCCGCTGGTTGTGTCTGTCAATAGGATACCTCTATATATTGTGGCCCGAAAGTGCCAAAGGTGCCGGAGGAGAAAACGGCTACTGGCTCATCGCTCATGGCTTAGCAACCGCTTGCTATCCGCTCCATGCGGCCACGGGCGGACGACGATCAGCGAGCGACACCTGCCTGACTGAACCGTCGAGACCCGCGGGGCGGGCGGGCCGCCCACCCGACATCCGACGGGACCCCGGCGCCGTCATCTCGAGCGGAACATAGATGTCTTCGAAGAGCGCTTGCGGCGTAATGCGGCGGAACCCTTGTGAGGATTCGACCAGGTAATCGCCGGGCAGGCCAGAGTGTTCGCGGCCGAGGGCATCGGTGAAGACGAGAGGCTCGGTGAGTCGACGGGCACGCACGACGAAGCGCGTGCGGTAGACGGTCCATGGGCTTTCTACGTTCATAAATCCTCATCCCTCCGGGGAGGGCTTGTCGCTGGTTGCTAGTCTCGTGATTTCAGAATCTGGCGATGCCAAGCAGCGCGCAAAAAATGTCATGCGGCCGGTCGCGGCCGCGCGGGTCTGGTTGATTTCAGCAAAAAGTGAAGTGAGCGTACGCGCTCCGAGAGTCGCGGTCAATTACAGAAGAGTGGTGCAATGAGGAAATTCTTCTCCGCGGATGAGCGCGGAAGGACGCGGATCAAGTGCCAGTTCAATTTTCTCTGCAAGAAACGCTGGTGAAGCGGGGTTCGAAGGATGTGGAAGATGCGATTTGGCAGAACTGGTAGACTCGACAGCCGGAATTTGCACAGCCGGCGCACAGGAATTGCAGAATGCAGAAGTCAGATTGCAGAAGTAGTTCTCAGTTCCCGGTTCTCAGTTCTCAGTGGAAAGCGTTCAGCTGTCGGCTCTCAGTTCTCAGGAGGTTCCATGCACAGGATGGGATTTGTTTTCCTGCCGTTCGTAGTCATCATCAGCGCAGCCTTCGGGCAGGAGACCCGAGTTGCCGGAGACTCGCAGATGTCGAGCTATCGGATCCTCTGTGGACATCTGTGGGACGCGAAGTCCGGAACTCTGCGCGACGACATGTCCATTGATGTCGAAGGTGGGAAGATCACTGCCGTCAAAGAGCCTCTTAAGTACACGCCCTTTGCGAAAGAGGCGAACTTTGACAAGCAAGTGATCAATCTGATCAACGAGACCTGCCTTCCCGGCCTGATCGACACTCACACGCACATCTTGCTGCAAGGCGATATCACGGCTGCGGATTATGACGAGCAGTTGTTGAAGCAGTCGCCGGAGTATCGCACGATTCTCGCCACAGTCAACGCGCGGCGGGCACTGGAGTATGGATTCACGACGATTCGCGATCTCGAAACCGAAGGCGCGGGCTACGCCGATGTCGATGTGAAGAAAGCAATCGAGAATGGAGCCATTCCCGGCCCGCGCATGCAGGTCGCGACGCGGGCGCTGGATGTGACCGGAGCGTATCCGCTGCTCGGATATGCACCTAATGTAGAAGTGCCCCACGGAGTGCAAGTAGTGGATGGAGCCGAGGCGGGGCGCAAAGCAGTGCGCGAACAGATCATGTATGGCGCGGACTGGATCAAAGTCTACTCGGACCGGAGCTACCGACTGCGCGACGACGGCGTGCTCGACGACATCCCAACGTTCACGCTCGACGAGTTGAAGGCCATTGTTGATGAAGCGCATCGCGAGCGGCACAAGGTCGCGTCGCACGCGATGGCCTTGAACGGAGTACACAATTCGGTCGAAGCGGGCGTCGACTCGATTGAGCATGGTAACTACATCGCAGACGAAGACCTGAAGACGATGGCTACACGGGGCATCTATTACGTCCCGACTATCTACGTAGGTGAGTATGTTGCCCAGGGCCGTGCTGCGGCGGGAGCCCCGGTGTGGGTGAAGATGATTAAAGTCCACGAAGACACATTCCGTCGGGCGATGAAGGCGGGCGTAAAGATCGCGTTCGGAACCGACGCGGGCGGGTTTGACTGGAAAGTTGACCCGGCGAAGGAATTCTCGTCGATGGTGAAGTTCGGCATGACGCCGGCGCAAGCGCTGCGGTCGGCGACGGTGACTGCGTCGGAGTTGATGGGAATACAGGACAAAGTGGGGACTATTGAGACTGGAAAGTTGGCGGACATCGTGGCAGTGCCGGGGGATCCGCTGGTGGATATCAGCGTAATGGAGAAGGTGGATTTTGTGATGAAGGGCGGGGTGGTGGAAAGTCAGAAGGCAGAAGTCAAATTGCAGAAGTGAAGAGGCAGTTGCCAAGTTTCAGGAAAAACAAACCTGACTACCGGGAGGGGCACAGGGGAAGGCCTTCGTCACCAAGGGTACGGAGGATGACGATCGACAGCAGTCTACGGCGATCTGTGACTGGAGAACCAGTCGAGAACGCGGTGTTCGAATTCTTCGGGGGCGATGCTGATGGCTCCGCAGTGGTCGGCTTTTGGAACCTCCCAGAGAACTACTGCGGGAACCAACGATTTAATCCGGCGCGAATGACGCACCGGGATATTGCTGTCGATCTCTCCGTGAATCAGGAGCACGGGAACTCGAGTAGCAGACACTGCCGCCTCCGGTGAAACCTGCTGCAAATCCAACCCATACTTCCAGCGCGCATAGAGAAACGAGACTTCGATGACCGGACGCAGCAGCGTCCGGCCGAGCCAGGGTCCGGTGTGAAAGAACTGGCCCACACGGTCGTAACCGATTTCGCTTAGGTTCGCGAAAGGGGACTCGGCGACAGCTGCGCAGAAGAGGTTTTCATCGTCGAGCGACTGCAACAATTGGGCAGCGCCCATGGATTCCCCCAAGCCGTAAATGCATTGCGGATGCCAATTTGCCTGAAACCAGTGCGCCCACCCGCGAATGTCTTCGCGCTCAACAAGCCCGTAGGTTGCCAGGTCGCCTCCGCTTTGTCCATGCGCGCGGGCATCGGGCATCAGGACGTCGTAACCGTGATTGAGGAGCATTTCGGCGTAGCCGATCATGCCCAAACGATTGTCACTCAGCCCGTGAAGAAGCAGTACGACGTTGCTGGTTCTCACGGCAGGTTGGAGCAGCCAGGCCCTCAGAAGAACTCCATCGGATGCTCGAAGAGAGATGGTGCGAACTGCGGATCCGGCGTGCTCTGCGACTTGGTTGGCCTGTTCCGTTGCCCGGGTATCGAGTTGGCGACGCTGCGGGTGCAGAGTTGCTTCCGCGACAAAAATACCCACAACCACGCAGAACACGGCGTACAAGAAAATGCCGATCGCTGCGCGGCGGACGGGTCGAGTCATCAAGGTCGCTAGATGATACGAAGTTCGCTGATAGCGGGTTCGCCCTTTCGTGAATACGAGCGGTGCTTGGAACTCTTGCGTTGACGGGCAACCAGAACGCTGACTTCTTGCTGGACAACTGACGGGCGGATGCGCTCTACTATCTGCAATCGCGGAACACATCGCCCTTGCGGCGGTGAGAGCCCGCGCTTCCCTTCGTCAACCTTAGAGCTTCCCCTCGCTACTGAAGCTTATTCGTGTGCCCGAGGAGTAGACCGCCATGCCGCCTGGATTGGATCAACTGAAGCATATCGTCGTGCTGATGATGGAGAACCGGTCGTTCGATCACATGCTGGGCGACCTGGCGAAAACGAATCCGAAGATTGATGGGATTGCGCCGGCGCTCAGCAATCCTGACACGGCGGGCAATGTCGTGAAGGCCCAGCCCCTGGCACAGTTTCAAGGACAGCTGGATCCTGACCCGGACCACCATTTTCCGGGCGTCGATTTGCAGATCTTCGGCGGCGATACCAGTCCCGGGCGCGTCGCGAACATGCAGGGCTTCATCAAAAGCTACTTCAATCAGCAGCGCGACGTGAAGCACTCGCAAAAAATCATGTACTACTTCCCGCAGGAAAAGCTGCCGGTGCTGACCACATTGGCGAAGGAATTTGCGGTCTTCAACCGCTGGTTTGCATCGATCCCCGGACCGACGATCTGCAACCGCGCCTTTGCTCACTACGGGACATCGTTCGGCAAGGTGGGCATGGACCTTTTCTATATCAACGAACCGTTCAAGAGTGTTTACAACCGGCTGATCGACGCCAATCCCAAGCGTACCGCGAAGCTCTACTACTTCGACGTGCCAAGTTCCACGATGGAGATCGTGAACCTGTTGCAACATCAGCCGGAATTGTTCGGCACCTATGAGCAGTTTCTGAGTGACTGCAAGAAGGGTCAGCTTCCCGATTACAGCTTCGTCGAGCCGAATTACACCGATCACGACGGTGATGATGGGGCGCTGATTGCGTCGGATCAGCATCCGGATCATCACGTGCAGGCGGGTGAACTCTTCATTGCGACGATCTACAACGCGATCAAGGGGAACCCGGATCTGTGGAAGTCGACGGCGTTGCTGGTTACGTACGACGAGCACGGCGGAATCTATGACCACGTTGTGCCGCCGGCGTGCACGCCGGATGGATTCGTCGCTTCGCCCAACGACACAGGGACGGGGATGGAATTCAAGTTCGACCGGCTGGGCGTGCGGGTTCCCGCCATATTGATCTCGCCATGGATCCCGGCCGGGATCGTAGTGGATCGTGTGTTCGAACATGCCTCGATCCCGGCCACAGCCACGAGTTTCTTCATTGGAGATTACGAGCAGCGATCGCCGCGGGAAAAAGTTGCGGATATCTTCGTGGAACGCACGGACAAGCCGGTCGACCCGGGGCGGAATCTGCTGTCGCGGGACGTGATGCGGGATGATTGTCCGGAGTTTGATTTGGGGTGAGCCGGGCCGGGCCGGGCCGGGGACGAGAAGAGGAGGAATCATGGCAACGATCAAAGTGCCGAAGCCACCGAACAGCGCGTTCAACAAAGAACGGCGGGTATCGAGCCTGCTGCGCGCTCATCTGGAACATCTGCAGCGGGCGGAGTTTCGCCTGCCGGCTGAATTGCAGACCAATATCTATATCAATGCGATCAAGACCGAGGGCGAGGCCGCGGAATACATCGGGCAAGTAACGGCGCGGCTGCACGCGGCGCACGCAGGGATGGGAGCGCCAAAGGCGAAGGGCAAGAAAGTTACGTCGATGGCTGCGATGGCGGCGAGGGCGAAAACGAAACGGAAGAGCGTGAAAGTAAAGGCCAAGAAAAAGCAGACGAAGGCAGGCCGCGGGCGGCGTTAGCCGGCGAGAGGGCTGATCGGAGGCGGTATGCGTTGGGTGGTTCTGATCCTGATGTGGGTCGCGGCGGCGTCGGCAGTGGCGCAGGAGACTTGGTTGCAGTCCGAGTTTCGGCGCGAGGGCGAGCACGTCAAGGGAGCGTGCGGCACGTTCAGCATCAAGACCGTGGGCGGATGCGCGATTGAACTGTTCACCGATCATCCGCTGCACATCGCGGCCGGAAGCATCGCGCCGCAGAATGGGTTCGGTCTGGGCGGAGCGTTTGTTGCGCATCACACGCCGAATGAAAGCTGGCGGATCAGCTGGAGTATGGACGCGGTTGGGTCGACCAATGGATCGTGGCGGGCCGGCGGATATGTGAAGTTCATCCATACGCCGGTCAAGAACATTGTTGTGATCAAGCCCAAGGCGACGAAACCGGGGGAGACTTCCGCGCCCGCAAGTCCGGCGATCAGCGTGCCCAGGCCCAACCTGGCGATTGAACCTTCCGCGGTGTTCAATCTGTATGCGCAGACGATCTCTCTCAACAAGCTGAATTTCTTTGGCTTGGGAAATGATTCGGTGGCGGGTGACCAGTCGGTATTTGGCATGCGTGAAACCATCCTCGGCGCTAGCGCGATCAAACCGGTGACGGAGTGGCCCGCCATCAGCGGGTTGCATTTGTCGCTGGTGGGCGAGATCAACGGGCGATTTGTGGATGTGCGAGGGAACCATTCGGAGTCAAGCCCGTCGATCGAGCAGATTTATGACGAGGCTACCGCCCCCGGATTGGCGACGCAGCCGGCATTCATGCAGCTGGGCGAGGGCGTCCGGATCAAGCCGAGTTTGTTCGACAACCATCTGCAGCTGAATTACCAGGCGAACTTTCAGCAGTATTTCGCGCCGTCGAACTCGCACTATTCGTTTCTTCGTTGGACAGTCGACCTCGGAAACACCTTCAACCTCTACGGGCACACGGAGTCGGGGCCGCGGGATGCAAATGGTCCCAACGACTGCCGGCTTTCACTCAACGACGACAAATGTCCGGACGTCAATTACTCGCGAAATCTGAATGGCTCCATCGGCGTTCGATTCCTGCTTTCCGAGTCGATGACTTCGGGGTCGAGCGTGGTGCCCTTCTATTTTCAGCCCACACTGGGCGGATCGGATATCAACGGCGCGTCGGCCTTGGGCAGCTATCAGGACTACCGGTTTCGCGGGCCGAATGTTTTCTTGCTGCGAGAGAGTTTCGAGCATTCGATTTGGGGACCATTTGGATTTACCTTCATGGCTGACCAGGGGAAAGTAGCCCTGGCGCGCGGCGACATCGGGTTCGATCATCTGAAACACAGCTTCGCGACCGGCTTTACGATTCGCGCCGGCGGGTTCCCCATGATCTCGTTTATGTACGCCTGGGGCGGGAATGAGGGGGATCACAAGATCTTCAACATGAATACATCGCTCCTCGGCGGGTCGGCGCGTCCGCGGCTGGATTAGATCGGTTATTCTCACTTGGAGACGGTGACAGGCCGGACCCGCACACCTTCTCTCGCTGAAGGCTCGCGCTCGGCCCTCTCACGGTTCTCTGGATGCAGCTACTCCTGTCATTGGTAGGAGGCCTACATGTCACTGCCAAAGTCGTCGGTCGGACTGGCATGCATTCTGGTCAGTGTAATTCTGACCAGGATCGCCGCTCACTCCGTGCACGCCGGGCCGCAGCCGGACCCGCAGCAGATATGGATGAGCATGTCTCCTGGGCTCAAGGCTCTGGTCTTAGGCTCGTTCTTATTACTTGTGTTTGGCGCGGGAACCCTGCTTCTAGCCCTGATCAACTGGATGACGAGAAGAAAGTCCTGATCGGGGGCGCCAGGAACAAATCCCCGAATTCCTTCGTAACTGTTCGAGAGGAGGTGTGTCTATGCTCAGGACGGCGTTGGTGGCGGTTTTGCTGGCATGCGCGCTGGCGGCAGCCGAAGAGCCAAAGGTGATCCATGAGAAAGGCAAGGATCACTTTGAAACTGGGTTCACTCAAGGCGGCCATCTCAGTCTGGAAATGCGTTCGGGAGATGTCGAAGTCATGGGCAGCGAGAAAGACGCGATTTCGATTTACTACGACGGCATGAACGCTGACGACGTGCAGGACGTCAAGATTGATTTCACCAAGACTGGAGATGGCGGCACTCTGAGACTCTCTGGTGGACCTCGAAATCACTTCCACATCCGGATTGCGGTTCCGCGCGAGACCGACCTGCGCGTGCGTATGCCGTTCGGAGCACTGGAAATCAAGAAAGTCCGCGGCGACAAGAATGTTCAATTACACGCGGGCGACGTCACGATCGAGATGGGCGATGTCAAGGAATACGCGCACATCGAGGCTTCGGTGACCACGGGCGGGCTGGATGCCGGACCACTGGAAATTTCGAAGGGCGGGCTGTTCCGGTCATTCAAGCACAACGGCCCCGGCAAGTACCGGCTCTACGCGCATGTTGGCAGCGGCGAGCTCGATCTTCGCTGAGGACCGCTAATTGGTCTCAGCGCCGAACTGCAGAATGTATCCATTGTTGTCGCGGATGGCGAATTCGCGCATGCTGTAGTCAAAGTTCTCGATCGGATACACGACCGCTGCCTTGTCTTTCAGCCGCTCCCACCAGGCATCGACGTCGTCACAGCGGAAGTAGAACGAGCCGGTAAAATGCGGACGCTCGTACGGCTCGTGCCGGTTGGGGAGAGAGAGCATCAGTTCCACGCCGTCCCGTTCCAAGCACGCCCAGCCTTCCATCTGAGCCTGGCAGCTGAACCCCAGAGTGTCACAGTAGAAGGTGATGCTGGCAGGAATGTCCTCGGTCCAGAGCGTTGGCGCAAGAGCAGTGAGTCGCACAGTCGTCGCTACCTCAGCGGGTGATGGGAGTGGCGTTAGTAGCAACGCAGATCCAGTTGCCGTTCTTGAGAATCCAGGTATCGACGAAGCGCTCGCGGTGGACATAGGGCTTGCCGCCCTTCGTGCCCTTGGCGGCGAAAATACCGACGGCGATCGCGGTCTGTCCGAAGACGTGGACGGTGAGAGACTCGGGCGCGACCTGTTCCTCGTTGGCGCTGGTCGAGTTCACGCTGGCCAGAAACGCGGCCTTGGTCTTCATGGTGCCATCGTCCTCGACGAGCACGATGGCGTCGTCGAGCAAACCTCCGAGGGCTTTCGTGTCGCCGAGCTTGTAGGCCTGGTTCCAGGCCTTTTCCAGGGCGATCACTTTCGCTTGGGCGGCCGCTTCAGATTCATTCTGCGCGAATGTGGCAGTCGCGGCGAGCAATACGGTCAACCAGAGGATCGGCTTCATGGCGGGGCTCCGTTGAGACTGCGGATGGAACTACACCCGTAGCATTGGATTTAAGAAGATTGGCCCGTTTTCTAATTTGGACTATAGCAAACGTGAACCCGCAGCCTGCGAGATTTCACGCGATGTATTCGGACCGTTAAGAGGGGGGACCGCTATTGCAGTCCGGTCCACACCATCCGGTGGAACAGTTCATCGATTGACTTCGGCGATTCTTTCGCGCCGCGGTCGAGCCACCATTTCAGAAGTGACAGCACGTTTCCGGCGAGCGCGTGAGAGCGAGCATCGAGGTCACGTTGATCCGGATTCGTCCCGCCTATTTCCTTGAGACGGCGGGCGATCCCGCGGGCGAAGTAACCCTCCGCAAGGTCGAAGAACGCGTGGATGCGGCCGGAGTCGACCAACGCACGATAGAGTCTTCGCGCGTCTGCGACGTGGGCGAAGAATTCCGCCACCGGCGCGACGCGGCGGGATTGCTCCCGCTTCCTGCTGAGCGCCGTGGTCCACATTTCCAGGGCGTCCTCCAGTTCGCTCAGGAAAAGGTCGTCCTTGTCGCGGTAATGAACATAGAACGTGGATCGGCCCACGCCGGCGCGATCCAGCACTTCCTGCACCGTAACTTCGTCGATCGGCTTCTCCTGGATCAACGCGATCAGCGCATCGCCCAGCCGGTCGCGCGTTTGCCGGATGCGCCGGTCGGGCTTCCGTCGTTGCTGGTCATTCTTTCTCGGCTCGGCAGGCCTTCTTGGCGATGTGGAACGCTCATTCTTGGACATGTTTTTTTGGACAAAGCCCGCCTCTTTGTTCAGCAACTCGGCTTATCCTCGGCACGGCTCTCGACAGTGACGCGCTTTCACCGCTAGATTGGCGATGGTATCGCGGTCCGCAAGGATGATAGCGAAAGCCATGTCAATTCAGAAATGTTATCCGCCGTTGGCTGGCCGCTGTCAGTTGTGAGATCGGCCGTGCAAATGAAAGGAAAATGTATGAAGCAAGTTCGTATGTTCACAATCGTGGTCGCGTTGCTGTTCGCGGCAGGCATGTTCGCGCAATCGGGCAGCGGGCAAGGACCCGGTCAGAATAATGGACGCGGTCCAGATCACGGAGTTCCAACTGTCGAAGGACATCTGAAGGTGCTGACGGAGAAGCTTAGTCTCACCGATGCGCAGCAGGCCAAAGTCAAACCTATCCTGCAGGAGATGCAGGACGCCACGCAGAAATTCATGCAGGACGAGAGTATGTCGCCGCAAGAGCGCCAGGACAACGTGAAAGCCATTCGCTACAAGGCCGACAGAAAGCTCCGCGAGATTCTCGATGACGCCCAGAAGAAAAAGCTCGATCAACTGGAGGAGGAACCGCATTCTGGGCTGCACGGGGACGTACATGGGTAACAGCGCTCATTCCCCGTTCCCTCAAGAATCACCGCCGGGCCCGCCGGGAGCCCCGCAGTCTCTCCAGAGCTTTTCCCAGTTCCAGAGTGCTGACGTCACCTTGTCCGGCAAGGGGAGTCCCAGTTGGTGCGCGAGCATACACGCCTGCCCACGATGATGGGCCTCGTGAGAAAGCATGTAGCACAGCATCTCCGGGCCAACCGGCCAAGGCCGAGCCCATCCGTCTCTGCGAAACTTCTGAACGCGGTCCTCACCACCGAGCGCTGCCGCGAGCATCTCCACACAGCAAGCGGCGCTCTCGGCCAGTCCTATACGAGCCTGCCGCGGCGTGCAGCGCACACGATTGAGCTGCCGTGGAACCTTCAGGTGGGGAGCGGTAAGCCGGACCCACTTGCAGCGGACGTTGTGCATGTGCGTGAAGATCGCCGCAATGGTGCGAACGCTGCCGGGCGGCTTGGCTTTCCAGACGGCTGGCTCAAGATGTTCGATCAGAATCTGGTTGATGCGGTCGTTCGCGAGAAAGATCTGGACAGCGGCCCGGCCGAGTTGAGTGTGAATCTCGAGTTGACGCCTGATCACGGCTCCATGCTCCTCGACACATGATACTTCCCGGCTTACGGAAGCCAACGCTCATCGACGCACCACTCCTGCAATTGAGTTCATGGAGGAAGCAAACATGTATGCGAGATTCAAGGGCAAGGTCCAAGGCAGTCCCACCGGAGAGCGCGTCAAGCGTTTGCAGAGGCTTCGACAGGAGTAGAAACGCTTGTTCGCATACTCATATCCAGCCAAAAGCTGTTCCGGGCTCATCAATCTAGGTCGAAAAACAACGTCAGCCCGGCCGTTGTATTTGCTCCAGTCGCGCGTCAGAATCCGGCCCTCTGCCTCAAGACGTTGGTAGAGCCGAGTCCCGGGAAAGGGGGTCAAGATGTTGAAGGTCGCATGCTGCACTCCGGACGCTTCGAGGAAGTCCAACGTTTCGTGGAAGATCGTCGGCCCGTCTCCATCGAAACCGAAAACGATGCCTGCCTGCACCGCGATGCCATGAGAATGGATCCGCTCAATGGCGCGGGCAAAGTCGGACACCCGGTTAAACCGCTTTTGCACGTCATTCAGGCTGGCTTGTGAGATGGATTCCAGTCCGACGAACAGGTGCTTGCAGCCGCTTCTCGCGGCTAATTCAAGGAACTCATCGTCGCGAGCAGCATGGATGCTGGCTTGGCTGCTCCACCACTTACGGTGGGGAGCGAGAGCCTTGAACAGGGTCTTGGCGTACTCAATGTCGCTCGCAATATTGTCATCCCATAGAATGATCACCTTGCCGGGGAAAGAACCGTACTCTTCCGCGACGGCCTCCACGCGTCGCTTCCGCACGCGGCTTTGATACATGACCGCGAGTGTGCAGAAATCGCAGGAGTGCGGGCAGCCGCGCGTGGCAAACAGCACTCCACTCGTATGGTCGTGCCGGTGAAACAGATCTTTCCTCGCCATCGGAGTGTCTTCGAGATTTGGGGGGTCCGTGGAACTGTACCTCTTGCGATGACCTCCCCATTCAAATTCGCGCAAGAATTGGGGCCACAGGGATTCAGCCTCGCCGACAAAGATCACGTCCGCGTGTGCTTGTGCCTCATCGGGCATCAAGGTCGCATGAGGTCCCCCCAAGACCACCTGAGCTCCCCGCTGCCGAAACTGGTCTGCGATGGCATACGCGTGCGGTGCACTCGGGGTATGAAACGTGATCGCCACCAGATCCACGTGCATCGCGAAATCCACCGGCCTTACCACCTCATCGATATGGATCACCTTCCAAGCTGGCGGTGCGAAGGCGGCAAGATATGGCATGGTGATCTGCTGGAAGTTCAGAACGCGAGGACGCCGCACCCTTTGGATCTCTGGCGAGGAAGCCGTGATCAACAGCAAGGTGCGCCCCGCGGTGGACATGTGCTCTGCGTCGTCTCCTGGCTCCGAGTGTTTCACAACAGACACTAGATCTTATTGAGACCGTCTAATGCCGCCACCTTGTAGGCTTCGGCCAGGGTTGGATAGTTGAACACGGTATCGCGGAAGTATTCGATGGTCGCATCCATGGCGAGCACGGCCTGGCCGATGTGGATGATCTCGGCGGCGCGGTCTCCGATGATGTGCACGCCCAGCAATTTCAGCGTGTCGGGATGGAAGAGAATCTTCAGCAGGCCCTGCTCGTCGCCGAGCATCTGACCTTTGGCCAGCTCTGAATAGCGGGCGAGCCCGATTTCGTAGGGCGTTTTGCTCTTGGTCAACTCTTCTTCCGTTTCTCCGACCATGGATATCTCAGGGATGGCGTAAATGCCGTAGGGAATCAGCTTCGACACCATCTTGCTGGGCTTGTCGAACATGTGGCAACTGGCGAGGCGACCCTGCTCCATGGACGTGGACGCCAGCGCGGGAAAGCCGATGACGTCGCCCGCGGCATAGATATGGGGCACCGCGGTCTGAAAATGTTCGTTGACGCTGATCTTGCCCCGGGCGTCGGCGGTGAGACCGGCGGATTCCAGATTCAACTTGTCGCTGTTCGCCTGGCGTCCGATCGTATAGAGAAGCGCCTGGCCACGCACCATCTTGCCGCTTTCAAGCTTGGCAAAAACGCGATCGCGTTCCTGGTCGAATCCTACTTCCACGACTTTCTCTCCCAGGCGAAACACGGTTCCGAGCTGGCGCAACTGGAAGCAGAGGCTTTCGATGATTTCCCGATCGACAAACTCCAACAGCGTGGGACGGAGGTCGAGCAGTGTGACCTTGACACCCAGGGTAGCGAACATCGAGGCGTATTCCACGCCGATGATGCCGGCGCCCACGACGATAAGCTCGCGCGGAATTTCTTCCAGACAATGGACCTGGTCGGAATCGAAGATGCGCTTGCCGTCGATGAGAATGTCATCGCTGTGCGCGGGACGCGTGCCGCAGGCGATCAGGATGTGCTTACCATGGATGAGTTGGACGCCGTCTTCGTTGTGTATCTCGATCGTGTGCGGGTCTCGGAAAAGGGCGTCGCCTTCGAAGGAAGTCACGTAGTTGCGGCGCAACTGCGACTTGATGACATCCACTTCGCGGTTCATGACCGTTTGCGCGCGCGAGATGAGGTCGGTCATGCTGATGCGATCTTTCACTACGTAGCCGCGTCCGTAGAACGAGCGCTGGCGGAAGCCGCTGAGATAAAGGATGGCTTCGCGCAGCATCTTGCTGGGAATCGTGCCGGTGTGAACACAGACGCCGCCAATCGTTTTCTGTCGGTCAATGATGGCGACGTTCTTGCGGAGCTTGGCGCCGCAGATCGCGCCCTTTTGTCCGGCGGGGCCGCTGCCGATTACGACGAGATCATATTCGTTGGCGGACATGGCGGGTGGACAGTACGATCCCAGACCCAAGAAGGCTAATACTCTACAGGAAATCGCGGCAAGATGCCCTCGGTCACGGGAAAATTAACGTTTCTCTAATAATTCGCCATGGGTTCGGGAGCAGGCAGCGTGCGCCTGTCGCTTGCCGCCCCTTTCCTTGCTTTTTGCCGCTTCATCAACTAGGCTGCAATTTCTCCAAGCGGAAAGCAGGCGAGTGGGGTCTCGCCTCAAGGAGTGATTCGGATGAAACCGGGCAAACTGGGTTACGTGTTGGGCGCAACGGTTCTGATAACAGCCATCGCCCTCATGAGTTGCGGACACGACCGCAAGCTCGTGAGTATCGCCGTGGAGCCGCCGGCTGCTACCTTCGGAGCTCCTGATCCCGACGCGCAGATTCTCTTTACCGCTCTCGGGACTTTCATTCATCCGCCGGATACGCGGGATCTCACCGCTCAGGCTACGTGGAAAAGCGACGTTCCCCAGATCGTCACGGTCAACGGCGGAGTGGTGTCCCCCACCGGCACCGGGTGCGGCATCGCCAATATCTCCGCCAGTATGAACGATGGCGGCAACCTGGTCATTGGATTTGCGACGGTGACAGTGGATGACACGACAAATCCGAACTGCCCGGGAGGCAGCAATACGCTCGGAGTGGTGACGGTCACCACGGTCGGATCCGGTACTGTGTCGAGCGTACCGGCAGGCATCAGCTGCCCCTCGACCTGCGGCGCCCAGTTCACTGTGGGAAACACGGTTATATTGACCGCGACCCCTGCTGGGGGGCATAGCTTCGTCAGTTGGGGAAATTGCCCTGGCGCAGCGGGGAATACCTGCCCCGTTCTGGTAGGAATCGGCAGCATCAATGTCACCGCAACATTCAACTGATGGAGTGATTTTCGAACTCCTCACGGGTTCATGGGGGAACGTATGAGAAAGGTTTCGTTGCTCGTCACCTTCGCAGTCGCATTGTTGCTGGCATTGCCGGCGCATTCTCAAGAGGCCAAGAAGGAAGCCGCGCCCAAACCTGCGGTAGGTCCCTCACAGGCGCTGCTCGATGCGTGGAACGATGTCGGACGCAAACTGATCGCCATGGCCGAAGATTTTCCCGAGGACAAATACGATTTCAAGCCCACGCCCGCGCAGCGCAGCTTCGCGGAGCAACTCCTGCATGCGGCCAACGCGAACTATTACTTCACCAATCCGGCAACAGGGCAGAAGCCGCCGGCCGGAGAGGATCCCAAACGGTCTGATTTCAAGACAAAGGCTGACATCGTAGCCTTCGTAAAGAAAGCATTTGCGGACGGCGCGGACGCCATCAAGATGAAAGGCGACAAGGGAATGAACGATCTGGTGGTCGATCCGTTCGCCAACCAGCAGGTGCGCGTTTCGGATATGGCGTGGGGACTGCTCGAGCACTCGGGAGAGCACTACGGGCAGCTGGTCGTCTATTACCGCGTCGCGGGGCTGGTGCCGCCGGAGTCGCGGCCGAAGAAATAACCGGCGTTGCGCCTCTCTGTTTCGCGGCTGCTCCGCTATAATCGAGGATTCGACAAGGGTCCGCAGCCGCGATGGCGGAGCGGACTTTTCATCCAGGAAAAGTGAGGTTTGCATGTCTGCACCCAGCCGTCGTCCGGAGATTCGCCGGCGCCGTACCCGCAAGGAAAAAGTTGTGAAGTTGCGTAAGCGTCTGGCGGCCGCATCGGGCGCCGACAAGGACCGTCTCACCGGCAAGCTGCACCGGTTGGAACAGGCATCGCCGGGGAACCCGTTGGTCAAGACGACTTAACTTCCCATCTAGTGTGGATGGCGGACTTGGGCCCGTGGTTGCGGCGCGTGCAACGTAGCGATCATTCGACTGCGTTCGGCCGCCGCTTTGCTCTGCCTCACTCCGCTCATGATGACAGACTGGGATCGCGTGGGGTAATCGCATGAAACGTACTGCGTGTCTTGTCCTGGTCGTTCTTCCCTTCTTGGCCGCGTTGGCCGCGGCTCCTGAAGTTGAGATCACCGCTGAACCGTCGCATCATCTCGCCGTCGAGAACGAACACGTGCGCGTGTTTCAGGTCGAAGTTGCACCGCATGCGGCTACGCTGATGCATCGGCATCGCCATGACTATCTGTTTGTCACTCTGGGCGACAGCCACGTTTCGAACGAAGTCGCTGACAAGCCGCCGATGGAACTGAAACTCAGCGACGGCGAAACTCGCTTCACGCCCGGCAATTTTGCTCATGTGGCAAGGAATCTTTCTGATCAGCCGTTCCGCAACGTGACGATCGAGCTGATGGAAGACGAAAAGACGCACACCGCGCCCTCGCCGTGGCCAATGGAAGCTGGCGACCGGGAATTTCCTGGCGGCCGAAGCAAGGTTCTGTTCGTGCGCGACGGGGCGCGGGTGTCGTCCGTTGAATTGCAGCCTGGAGCGGTGGTGCCGAGCCATCATCATGACGGCCCGCACCTGGTGATCGCCGTCAGCGACCTCGATCTTCTCAGCGATGTGGAAGGAAGAGGCCCGATGCCGGCGAAGTTAAAGACGGGGGATGTGAAGTGGGTACCGGGCGGTTTCACGCACACGCTGACGAATAAGGGGAATGCGGTGGCACGGCTCGTGACGGTGGAGTTCAAGTGACCGGCAGCGGTTGGCCGGCCGAATGTTGTGGAGCGAGTCCTCTGTTTCACTTCTCCGCGTTATACGGCGTAAAGCCTTCCCACTCGATCGGCGTGTCCGCGTTGTGCAGCAACGTCTCCAGCAGTTCCTTGTAGATCCCTTCTCCATTGGAGCTGTTGGTCATAATGACGATTCCGGTTCCCGGCTTATCGAAGCAGACGGCGTAATGCCGCCAACCGTCGTCGTGGCCTTCCTTGAAGAAAGCGCGGCCGCGTGAAGTCCAGTACAGGCCCCAGCCGAGCCCGTAGCTGAGGCGAATCTTCCTGTTGGCGTCGGTCGTTTCCGTGGAAAACGTCGGGAACTCGTGTTTGGAAAGAATGGGGATTTGCGCGCCGAACATCATTTCGCGCGTCTCTTTGCGCAGCCCCGTGCCCGCGGTTACCGCTTCGATAAAGCGGGCGAAGTCGCGCACTGTGGTCTGCATCGATCCGGCGGCGTCGGCGTGCTTGCGTTTCTGCGGGCCCAGAGATTGTTCCTGCTCGTCGTAGCCATTCGCATAGTCGTTCTCGAAGCGCTCCTCCCACACCATGCTGGTGCGCGTCATGCCCAGCGGCGCAAACACACGTTCGCGCATCAGGGTTTCGAGTGGTTTCCTGGTGACGATCTCGACCACCAACTGCAGGAGGTCAATGCCTTCCCCCGAATATGCGAATCGCGAGCCGGGATCGAAGGCGATCTTCAGTTTGCCGTCGTCGTTGAAGCGGCGCCAGTTGGGGAGCCCGCTGGTATGCGCGAGGAGCATGCGGGCGGTGATCTTCTTGGCGCGCGGATCGCCGGCGAGATCGCGATAGTTTTCATATTCCGGCACAGGTTTCGGCAAATACTGATAGACCGGTTTGTCCAGATCGAGCTTGCCCTCGCCAACCAATTGCATCACCAGATACGCAAATGCTGATTTGCTGAAAGATGCCGCTGACATCACGGAGTCCGGTGTCAGGGGCAGGTTCTTCGCTTTGTCGCGGGATCCGTAGCCTTTGAGGTAGACAACTTTGCCGTGATTGAGGATGGCGATGCCAATGCCGGTCACCTTCGCGGCGTGCATCAAGCGGGCGACGGTGTCGTCGATCTCCAAAGGCGTAATCGAGGTACCGTCGAGCCGGGCGATGTGGGAGGCGCTTGCGGGCTCCGCTGGTGAGACGCTGGCGATCAGGAGGACGGAGAGAGCGCAGATTGCGATGCGGAATTTCATGCTGTCTCTGGGAGTAGACGCTTCAGCTGGCTGTTGGTTATGCGACTCACGAGTGATGCGCGATTTTGCCGCCGACGACTGTGGCGACAACTCCACCCGTGAGTTGCCAGCCGTCGAATGGAGTGTTTTTCGACTTCGAAAGAGATTTCGCAGCTTCGAAAGTCCATCTCTTCCTGGGATCAAACATGGTGACGTCGGCGATCGAGCCGCGGGCGAGCGATCCACAGCCTCGCAGATCGAAGCAGCGCGCCGGACCGGCGGTGAACAGTTCGACGATACGGAAGAGGGACATTCGCTTCTCTTTGTGCAGCTTCGTGATCGCGAGCCCGAGCGCGGTTTCGAGGCCGGTGATGCCGAACGCGGCGCGCTCGAACTCCATTTCCTTTTCGTGCGCGGCGTGCGGGGCGTGATCGGTCGCGATGGCGTCGATGGTGCCGTCGGCGAGAGCCACGAGGATCGCTTCGAGGTCGGACCCGGCGCGCAGCGGCGGATTCATCTTGTAGCGGCTGTCGTAGTCGGGCACGTTCTCGTCGGTAAGAGTGAAATGATGCGGCGTCACTTCGCAGGTTACGCGCGCCTTGCCGCGCTTGCCCCGGCGCACACCCTTGAGGGCATCGGCCGTGGAGATGTGGGCCACGTGCAGGCGGGCGTTGGGAATCTGCATGGCCAGTTGCACGTCGCGCTCCACGACGGTCGCTTCGGCGGCGGCGGTCATGCCACGCAAGCCCAGCCGAAATGAGCGCGCGCCGGCGTGCATCGAGCAATTCTCGGTCATGCGCGTGTCTTCGGCGTGCTGGACGACTGGGAAATTCAGTTCGCCTCCGAGGACGAGCGCGGCCCGCATGACGCTGTCGTCAAGGATGGGCTTGCCATCGTCAGTGACGGCGATGGCGCCGGCGCGCTGCAGGGAGCGGAAGTCGGTGAGAACGGTGCCTCGGCTCGATTCGGTCGCAGCCGCAATCGGGAACACATTGACCAGGGCGCCGCGTTCCGGCTGACGCAGCCACTGCACCCACTCGGCAGAATCCACGACCGGCGCGGTGTTCGGCATGGTGCAGACGGTCGTGAATCCCCCGGCTGCGGCGGCAGCGGTACCCGTGGCGATCGATTCCTTGTGGGCCTGGCCCGGCTCGCGCAGGTGGACGTGCAGGTCGATGAATCCGGGCGCGACAATCAGGCCGCGGGCGTCGAATTTTTCATCCGCACCCTTGATCTTGTGCGGCGGAGCGACTTCGGCGACACGCCCGTTTTCGAGCAGGATGTCCATGGGGGCATCGATGCGCGCGGCCGGGTCGATGAGGTGGCCGCCCTTGATGAGCAACGATGACCCCGATCTGGACTTGGTATTCGTCATGGCGTTAAAGCAGCTCTACTTAAAAAGGTCGTCGGACCCCTGACCGCCGGACCAGGGCCGAAACCAGACGCCGCTTTCCCATGCGGTGTCGAGCGCCTTCTCCAGTTCCTGCATTTCTTCCCGGGCGAACTGCGATGGATGACACTCCAGCGCCCGGTGATAGGCTGCGAGGTCGGCCTTCGTCACCGGGACACGCACGGTGAGATACGCCGCGTCAGTGGCGTGCCAGTAGAACCCTGAACTCCCCCATATCGTGTTCAGTGTCTTGGCTTGTTCCGGGGACATTCCGGCATAAAGCAATTTCACGTCACTCTTCGCCGACTGTACCACCTGGGTCACGGCGTCAGAGACGAGACGGTGGTCCGGATGTCCGTATCCACCCTCAGGCCCCCAGGTCACGATCACCTGAGGATGCAATTTGGCAATCAGATCCTGGAGCTTGTCCGCGACCGACTGCACATTGCGGCCAAGTGGGTTGGTCATGGCGCCGAGTTCGCCATCGCTCAATTCGAAAAAGATCGGGGGTTCGATCCCGAGTTGCTTGCACGCGCAGGTGGCTTCCTCGCGCCGAATCTTTGCCAGCCGGTCGCCACTGGGAATACGGGCGCGGTCGTTGGTTCCTTTTTCGCCCTTGGTGGCAATGGCCAGGTAGACCTTGGCTCCTTCGCGGGCGTAGCGGGCAAGCACCGGCCCGACGAATGTCTCGTCATCCGGGTGGGCGAACACGGCCACCAGGGTTCGGGTTTGCTGTTGCGCGACGGCGGTGGTGGCACACGCGAGGAGCATCGCCAGGATAGCGTGTCTCATCGCATCCTCCCCACCGCACGCGCCAGGATGGCCATGCGTGTCGGCACACCGTTGTGCACTTCTTCCAGGACGCGGGACTGCGGGCCATCGGCGACGTCGCTCGTCAACTCCAGTCCGCGGATGATGGGACCGGGGTGCATCACGATCGCGTCTTTCTTTGCCGTCTTCAGGCGTGCGGCGGTCATCTGGTAGCGCGCGATATATTCGGGAAGATCGATCTTCAATCCGGCGAGGCGTTCTTTTTGCACGCGCAGCAACATGATGACGTCGGTGCCGCGAAGCGCGTCTTCAATGTGGCGTGTGACGCGGATTCCAGGAGCGAGCGTCGCGGCGACGTCCGGCACAAGTTCCACAGGGCCGCAGAGAATGACCTTCACGCCGAACTTGCTCAGCAGATGGCAGGCGGAACGCGCGACGCGGCTGTGAAAAATGTCGCCGACAATCGCGACCTGCAGGCCCTGGAATTGTCTTTTGTTCCGAAGAATGGTGTAAGCATCGAGCAAGGCCTGCGAGGGGTGCTCGTGCAGGCCGTCGCCGGCATTGATGACGGGGATGTCGATGTGCCGGGCCATGACGTGCGGGGCACCAGCATTGGGATGACGGATGACGATCACGTCGGCGCCCACGGCACGCAGCGTGTATCCGGTATCGAGCAGTGACTCGCCTTTTTCAATGCTGGACCCGGCGGCCTGGATCAGGACCGTGTGCGCGCCCAGAGCCTTGGCCGCGATCTCAAATGAACTGCGCGTGCGCGTGGATGCCTCATAAAAAAGGAGCACGGCACGCTTGCCCTTGAGCAGCGGGCGCGGCTTGTCGGGGTTCATGCGCCGCGCGAACTTCAGGATCTTCAAGATTTCCGCTGCTTCCAGGTGCTCGATCCCCAGCAGCGAACCTCGGGCTGCGTTCATAGTGTGTTCGGTCCGTTCCGTAACAGCCTTCGCAGTACCCGCACATGTACGCCGGCAAGTCGCCGGGCGCTACGACTTCTCCATCAACAGAACTTTTTCTGCGTCGTCCACTTCGCGCAGCTTGACCTCGATGATCTCATTGTCGCTGGTCTGCACCTTGCGCCCGACAAAGGCAGCTTCAATCGGAAGCTCGCGGTGTCCGCGATCGATCAACACCAGCAACTGCACCCGTTTCGGGCGACCCTGGTCGAACAATGCGTCCAGTGCGCCGCGCGTGGTTCGGCCGGTATAGAGCACATCGTCGACCAGTACGACCGACTTGCCCTCGACCGGAATCCCGATGTCGGTCTTCTGCACGACCGGCTTCGGCCCCAGAGTGGAAAGATCGTCACGATAGAGCGTGATGTCGAGCGTTCCTACCGGGATCGGCTTCTTGTCGATGCGTTGGATGATCTTGGCCAGGCGTTGCGCCAGAGGCACGCCCCGACGCCGGATTCCGACCAGCGCCAGG
>Ga0335076_10000051_pt1 | contig 94060 bp, 64 predicted proteins | sample Lox_Sample_25_FD_206717 | JGI IMG/M metagenome (GOLD analysis project Ga0335076, IMG submission 206717) | Soil microbial communities from Loxahatchee National Wildlife Refuge, Florida, United States - Lox_Sample_2.5 | ecosystem: Environmental > Terrestrial > Soil > Wetlands | place: USA... | reverse complement strand
GAAGCGCTTCATCTTCTTGCGCCACACTGCGATTCGCTGCGTCAGGCTCTTGGGCGGCCGCCGCTCGTACAGCACGCCACAAACCTTCGCCTGGGGAGCATCGCGCCCGATGCGGTGAATGATGTGAGCGACGTGACGGGGCTGAACGGACGAGAAAATAATGACTCTGAGAGGAGTAGCGGGCATTCGATTGATGGTTGATCCCTGTGAATCGACGTCTTGCGGGTTGCGCGATCACGACGCGGCGAGCCGCGTCTCTACATTACCGCATCTTCCCCTATAATTTGATGGTGAGCGCCATGAAGGTAAAGCAGGTCGCGTCGGCGGATTTTCCCACGCGGGTCATTTCCAGATCCACGGGTTCACCACGGGAAACGCAAACGGCGCTAATAAGAGAGAAGAGGCGGTGGCCCTGGTCATGGGCGACGTGCACTCAGGCTCACCCCTGGTGCGAATCCATTCTCAGTGCCTGACCGGCGACGTGTTCGGCTCCCTGCGCTGTGACTGCCGTCAGCAGCTGGAAATGGCGCTGTCGATGATCGCTGAACTGGGCGCCGGTGTGCTGATCTATGAACAGCAGGAAGGCCGGGGCATTGGCCTGATGGCAAAGCTGCAGGCCTACGCGCTTCAGGACAGCGGTCTGGATACGGTCGAGGCGAACGAGCGTCTCGGCTTCAAGGCTGATCATCGCGAGTTTCAGATGCCGGCCGAGATCCTGAAGGCGCTGGGCATCACGCAGGTACGGCTGCTCTCGAACAATCCCGATAAAGTCGCGGCGCTGGACCGGGCCGGAATCAGGGTCACGGAGCGAGTTCCCTGCGAAGTGGCACTGAACCCACTCGCGGAAGACTACATGAAGACCAAGAAAGAAAAGATGGGACACCTGTTCACGAAGCGATAGTTGTGACGGCTTCAGTTCTTCAATAACCGCGACATTTCCTCTCGATTCTTCACCGGCAGCCTTCGCATCGCAGAGCGCGCGAGCGCGAGGTAAGCGTCGCGTACAACTGGATCCTTCCTAAGCACAGCTGCATGCTTGGCCACGGTCTGCACATCTCCACGGACAATCGGGCCGCTGAACGAATATGCAGGGCCAAGGCGTGCATAGTTCTCTAGCGTCTGCCGGATGATCGGCAGGCTCTTGCGTCGCGCATCGGCGGGAGTGAACCCGGCTATCCTCGCCGCTTCCTCAAGGGTCACGAGAAATGCCAGCAGCAACGGGGATGTCATGGTTGCCCACGCGTGATATGCCGCCTTGCGTGATGCCGGAAGCTGGAAGCTCTCACCGCCGAGATCATGTACGATCTGGCGCGCGATCCGCCTCCCTGACTCGTCCCCTTCCACGGCAAATGGAACACCGCGAAGCGAAGGCCGAGCTCCGGCAACAAAGGTCATCAGCGGATGCACGGAAGCGACGGCGATGCCCCGTTTGCGCAGAGGCTCCAACTCGCGGGCGGACAACGTGCCACTGGAGTGAAAGGCAATTCGCGCTCGTCCCTTCCCGCCCTTTGCCAGAGCGATGGCTGCCGGGCGAATCTGGCGATCGGGCACACACAACCACAACAATTCTGCGCTGAGCTGGGCAGTCGCAGTTGTCACCGCGCTGGCGTTGACCCTCCTCGCCAATCGACTGGCGCGCCGGCGAGAGGCCGTCGAATCACGGCTGACGATTTCTGTGATGACATATCCCTCAGCGCGGAGGGCTGGCGCCAACGAGTGCGCCAAACTGCCGGCTCCGACGATCGCTATCCTGGGCTTTCGGGTCACGGGCGCAGCATATCATCCGCCGATCCAATTCAGACGCTTGCGAACGGGCCGGCAGTTGGTCGCCGCACGTGGCGGACTAGCGTGTCCGCTCGCATACGTCGGTTATATTGTTGGCTATGGGGAAATCCGGCAAGTCACGATCCAGCAAATCCCGTGTCATCTCGTCCCGCGTGGCCTATCGCGGTCCCGTGTTCTCGGTTACAACGGATCACGTGCTCGAGCCGGGTGGTGTTCGAGCTCGACGCGATGTAGTCCGGCATTCCGGTTCGATCGTCGTTTTGGCGGTTGACGGCCGCGCTTCTGAGCCTCAGGTCCTTCTTGAACGCCAGTATCGCCATGCCGCCCAAGCCATGATGTGGGAACTTCCCGCCGGCAGAATTGACGAGGGCGAACGTGAGTTGGCGGCTGCCAGACGCGAACTGCTGGAAGAGACTGGCTACACCGCGCGGAAATGGAAGAAGGTGCTGCATTTCTACGTCAGCCCTGGGTTCCTTGACGAAACCATGAGCATCTTTCTGGCGCGGGACCTGAAGCCCGGCATCGCCCAGCCCGAAGAAGACGAGAGGATCCGGATCCGGTTCTTTCCGCTCTCCGTGGCGGTTCGCATGGTGACTCAGGGTCGGATCCGCGACGCCAAGACCATTGCCGGTATCCTCTGGTTCGCCCAAAGCAGCAAGAAAAGCCGCTAATTCCCCCGGAACTCAAGGCCTTTCGCCGACGGCGATGTCCGCCTGCCTGGTGATACCGATCCTTGACAGTGCCCGAAAGCCGCCGCACAATGCGTACGCATTCCGGGAACTCCTCCTGGAATCATCCGCCGTTTCCGTGGTGGCTCGGAAAGAGGGGGGGGCACGTGGATCGTCTGAAAGGAAGCGTCAAGTGGTTCAATAACGCGAAAGGATACGGATTTATCGGGCGCGACGATGGTCCCGATGTGTTCGTGCACTACAGCGCGATTACCTCCGAAGGCTACAAGAGCCTGCAGGAGGGTGATAAAGTCGAATTCGAAATCGTCCAGGGGCAAAAAGGTCCCCAGGCAGCAAACGTAACCAAGGCTTCCTAGTCTGGAAGGCCGTTTTTCCTCACGCCCAGGTTATTGTTTTTCTCTGGCTGCAGGCCGCAGTGTGCTCCGAGCTCGCTCCAAAACAATCCAGTCGCTGCTGCTGCTGCCGCCCGGGTACGAGCTCTTCGCGCCTACGAAGACTTCCTCACGCTCTGGAAAGATGCCGACCCCGATATCCCCATTCTGAAACAAGCCAAAACCGAGTACGCCAAACTCCATTAAGGGCCCGCTAACTTCGGTGCGACGATCGTTATTGTTCTGCTGCGCAGGTGTTGTCAACGGACGCGATCAGGCTTTGACATTCATTGACACCAGCCCGAAACACGCAGGGATCGCACCCCCGAATCAGCGTCGTTCGTTGCCGGGAGGGCCCTCTTCTCGCCCTCAGCGATACAATTTCCATATTCATGGACAACAAGGCCATAGCTGGCGTTCTTCACGAAACTGCGGATCTGCTGGAAATTGACGGGCAAGATTCGTTCCGCGTGCGCTCCTACCGCAACGCTGCGGAAGCAATTGAGGCGTTGCCGCAGCAGGTTGTAGACCTGATCCAGGAACCGAAGAAGTTGCTGGAAGTGCCTGGCATCGGCAAGAGCATGCTGAAACATCTGCAGCAACTGCTCTCGGAAGGTCGCATGGATCAACACGCCGAATTGCTCAAGAAGTACCGTCCCTCGATGCTGGAACTGCTCAAGATTCAGGGTCTGGGGCCAAAGACCATTGCGCTCATCTGGAGCGCTTATCAGGTCAGCGACCTCGATGGCGTGGAAAAACTGGCGCGCGAGGGGAAGATCCGCACCCTTCCGCGCATGGGGGAAAAGCACGAGCTCAAGCTGATCAAAGCCATCGAGGACTATCGCCGTATCGGTGGCCGTTTCTTGCTCGATACCGCCGAACGGTTGGCAGAAAAACTGGTGGAGCACCTGTTCCAGGTGCCGGGCGTCGAGAAGGTGACGCCGGCGGGTTCCTTGCGGCGAGGCCGGGAAACAGTTGGGGACCTCGACATCCTGGTCACCGGTGAAGCGTGCTGCTCGCCCGAAGCCCTGCAGAAGGTCAAGGAACACCTCATCCGCTTTCCCGGCTTGATGGACATCATTGCCCAGGGAGAAAACAAGGTCAGCTTCCGGCATCGCAACGGCATGCAGGTTGACGTCCGGCTCCTGCCACCCGAATCCTTCGGCGCCGCCATGCAGTACTTCACGGGATCGAAATCACACAACGTGGCGCTGCGGCAGCGCGCCCTGAAAATGGGCTACACCCTGAGCGAATACAGTCTCGCGAATCTGGAAAATGAGAAACCGGTGGCGGGCAAGAGCGAAGAAGAAATTTATTCGACGTTGAAGCTCGATTTCATTCCGCCGGAACTGCGCGAAAACCTGGGCGAGATCGAAGCCGCCACCAACCACTCATTGCCAAACCTGGTGGAGCTGTCCGACATTCGCGGCGACGTGCACATGCACACGGTTGAAACCGACGGCCGCAACACGATCGAAGAGATGGCCGAAGCCGCTCGCGAACGCGGGTACCAGTACATCGCCATCACGGATCATTCCAAGAATCTTGCCTTCGCTAACGGCCTGACGGACGAGCGGGCCCTGATTCACATCGAGCGGATTCGGGCAGCAGAAAAAAAATTGAAAGGCATTCGCATTCTGGCCGGAATTGAAGTGGACATTCTCGTAGACGGTGCGCTCGACCTTTCCGACTCGGTCCTCGCCCAGATGGATATCGTGATCGCCAGCGTGCATTCTCATTTCAACCAGGACCGCGACACCATGACAGCGCGACTGCTCAAGGCGATCTGCAATCCCAACGTTTCGCTCCTGGGGCATCCCACCGGCCGCCAGTTGTTGCGGCGCGATGCCTATCCGTTCGATATGGACGCCATTCTCAAGGCGGCTGCAACTCACAAAGTCGCGATGGAGTTGAATGCCTACCCCGACCGGCTCGACTTGAGCGATGTCCACCTGAGAATGGCCAAACAGCATGGCGTCAAAATCGTGATCAACACGGACTCGCACCACACCTCCCACCTGGAGAAGATCCGCTATGGTGTCACCCAAGCTCGGCGGGCGTGGCTGACCAAAGACGACATCCTCAACACTCTTCCGAGAGAGGGGTTCGCTCGCGCGATCAAGCGTAGCTGGTAGACTCAGGGGTGGCAAAACTGGGAAACAGATTACCCACAAACGGGCCAAGTGCCTGGTACCAGGCGCAATTTCTTTCACTTCTGCAGAGTGGATAAATCATTACCAACATACTCATTGGTTCTTATTCTTTGTTTTCAGTGAGTTGCCCGGATCTCTCCAGCCATCTGCGGAATTGGAATTGCTCCCCTAAAGTGTTGGCGCGAAATCTATAATGATGGGAATAGAACTCGGCCGCTCAATGGATCATCAACTACCCTGGCGGGCAGTGACGGGCGAGGACACGCAATAGAGATAAGCCCCCCAAGCAAAAAAATCACCATAAGTATTGATTTTGAGCAAATACCTCCGGAGGATCACAGAATTGACCGCTTCGACCAGTCACCTTATCGCCCCGCACGGGGGAGAACTCGTTGAGCTGCAAGTGCCGGCTGAGCGCGCCGCGGAGTTGAAAGCGCATTCCAAAGACTGGCCCTCCTGGGATCTGACCGGGCGTCAGCTTTGCGATCTGGAATTGCTGTTGAGCGGCGGATTCTCGCCCCTGCGTGGATTCCTAAACCGCGCGGATTATGAAGGTGTGTGCTGCAACATGCGTCTGGCCAATGGCACCCTTTGGCCCATGCCCATCACACTGGATGTGACCGAAGACTTCGCCAAGAAGCTCACCCCTGGCAGCAGCAAGATCGCGCTGCGCGATCCCGAAGGCGTCATGCTCGCCGTGATGCACGTCGAGGACGTTTGGCAGCCAGATCGCACCGCGGAAGCCAAGGAAGTCTTCAATTCCACCAGCGCCGCACACCCCGGCGCCGACTACGCCATCAACAAGTCCAATTCCTGGTACGTGGGTGGAAAAGTTGAAGGCGTGCAGGCGCCTTCCCACTACGATTTCCGCAATCTGCGTCTCACGCCGGGCGAATTGCGAGCCGAATTCCAGCGCCTGGGTTGGACCCGCATCGTCGCCTTCCAGACCCGCAATCCCATGCATCGCGCTCACGTCGAACTGACCATGCGCGCGGCCAAGCAAGTGGAGGCGGACCTGCTAATCCACCCCTCGGTCGGGATGACCAAGCCGGGCGACGTGGATTATTTCGTCCGCACGCGCTGTTATCAGCTTCTGTTGTCGAAGTATCCGCATGGCAGTGTAAAGCTCTCCATGCTGCCGCTGGCGATGCGCATGGGCGGGCCGCGGGAAGCGATCTGGCACGGCTTGATCCGCAAGAACCACGGTTGCACCCACTTCATCGTAGGCCGCGATCATGCCGGACCAGGCAAGGACACCGACGGCAAGCCGTTCTACGGTCCCTACGACGCCCAGGAACTCTTCAAGAAGCACCAAGCTGAAATGGGCGTGACCATGGTCCCGTTCCAGATGATGGTCTACCTGCAGAACGAAGACCGCTACGTGCCCGCGGATGAAGTTCCACAGGGCGCCAAGGTGCTCGACATCTCCGGCACCGAACTGCGCGCACGCTTGAACGAAGGCCGCGAGATTCCGAGCTGGTTTACTTATCCGGAAGTCGTCCAGGAGTTGCGCCGAAGCTATCCGCCACGGCACAAGCAGGGCGTGACGATCTTCTTTACTGGGCTTTCGGGGTCGGGCAAGTCGACCATCGCCAACGCGTTGATTACCAAGTTCCTGGAGATGGGCGGGCGGCCGGTCACGTTGCTTGACGGCGACCTGGTTCGCAAGCACCTCTCTTCTGAACTCGGATTCTCGAAGGAGCACCGCGACATCAACATCCGGCGCATTGGCTACGTAGCGTCGGAAATTACCAAGAATGGCGGCATTGCCATTTGCGCTCCGATCGCGCCGTACGAGGCAACTCGGACGGCGGTCAGGCAGATGATCGAGCCCTACGGCGGCTTCATTCTGGTGCATGTCGCCACCTCGATCGATGTCTGCGAACAGCGCGATCGCAAGGGGCTCTATGCCAAGGCGCGTGCCGGCATCGTTAAGGAGTTTACCGGCATCTCAGACCCATACGAGGCGCCGGCAAAGGCGGAAGTCGTCATTGATACCGCGAAGTTGAGTCCGGAGGAAGCGGCGCAGACGATCCTGCTGCACCTCGAACGCGAGGGCTTTATCGGAGCCAACGGCAACGGTAGCTGAAAACGGAGCACGGCATGAGCAGGTAGCGGACGAGTACGGAACACATGGAACTCGTAACGGCAAAGATCCTGATTGGGTTTGCGGTCGGAACCCTGATTGGGTTAACGGGTTTGGGCGGCGGCGTTTTGCTGCTGCCCGTGCTCATCTTTGGCCTTCGCGTGCCTCCCATCATCGCCGTGGGATCCGATGCTCTTTTCAACTTCCTGACCAAGATTCCCGCCAGCATTCTGCATCTGCGCAAGGGAACGGTCCGCAAGAGAGTCGTGGCCGCCATGGCGGTGGGCAGCATTCCCGGCTCCCTGCTGGGAGTCTCGCTGCTGCAGCACCTGCGGGTCGTGTACGGCAGCGGCGTCAACGACTTCATCAAGTCCGCCGTGGGATTGCTGCTGGTCTGTATCCCGATGCTGCTCCTGTTCCAGGGACGCATTGAAGAACACCTGGCAAAACGGAAGCCGACGCTCAAGTCTTTTGTCGGGATGACCTTCATCGGCCTCTTTGGCGGCTTCCTCGTAGGCATGACTTCGGTGGGTTCGGGCAGCATTATCATGATGCTTTTGCTGCTGTTTTACACCTACGCGCCGAAAGTCATGGTCGGCACCGACATCGTCCACGCCGTCATTCTGACGGGCGTGACCAGCCTTCTGCACGCGCGGCTGGGGAACGTCGATATTTCATTAGTAATTCCCCTATTGTGCGGTTCGATCCCCGGCGGAATTCTCGGCTCGCACCTCAGCACCCGTGTACCCGTGCTCTGGCTGCGAAGAATTCTGTGCGCGGTGCTGCTGACGACGGGAGCAAGAATGTTGTGGGCGTAAGGGCAGTGGAGTTGCCAGTACCCAGGCGCCAGTTAACACCTGGCGGACCATGGGTCTACTGAGAACTGAGAACCGGGAACTGAGAACTGAGAACTTCGATATGACTTCTTCGCAAGACACACTACAGCGGATCCACGCCGCCCTCGAAGCCGCGCGCGAGGTGCTGAAACGGTTCACTCCCGGCGCCATTGAGGCGGAGTACAAGGTGGGCCATGACCCCGTGACCGAAGCCGACCGCGCCGTGGATCAAATCCTGCGCAAGAATCTGTTGCGCCAGGGCGAAGGCTGGCTTTCGGAAGAGAGCGTGGACGATCTCTCACGCCTGGAAAGGCGCCGCGTCTGGGTTGTCGACCCGCTCGACGGCACACGGGAATTCGTTCAGGGCATTCCAGAATTCTGCGTTTCCATCGCCATGGTCGAGGACGGTATCCCGATCGCGGGAGGCATCTGCAATCCGGCTACGGACGAACTCATTCTCGGCTCGCGCGATACTGGCGTCACCTATAACGGCGCGCCTGCTCAGCCCAGCCAGAGAAAAGACCTTCACGGCGCACTTGTGCTGGCCAGCCGCAGCGAAGTCAAGCGCGGCGAGTGGAAGCAGTTTGAGTCAGCCGAATTCAATATTCGTCCGATGGGCTCGGTCGCGTACAAGCTGGGTCTTGTCGCTGCCGGCAAGGCCGACCTCACCTTTACGCTGGTTCCAAAGAACGAGTGGGATGTGGCTGCCGGCGCCGCTTTGGTAGAGAGTGCCGGAGGATTTATCCTGACGCTCGACAATTCGCCCCTGCGCTGCAACCAGAGAAACCCGTTGCTCTCCGGTCTGCTTGGCGGAGGTCCGTTCCTGCGTGCGCCCTTGCTGGCAATGCTCGACCGGCACGCGCAGACCGTGGGCGAAGATAAATCGCGCTGATCTCATGGCTGCCCCAAGCATCGTGTTCCTGATGTATCACGAACTGGAACTTGAAGGCCGGAAGCTGGTCCAATCCGAGCCCGGCTATGTGCGCTACATTCTTCCGCTCGAGACTTTCCGCAGCCAGATGGAGTGGATGAAGGATTCCGGCTTTCGCGGCCTGAGTGTGAGCGAAGCCATTCGCTTTCCCCAGCAGTCCGGTGTCTGCATCACCTTCGACGATGGCTGCGAAACTGACCTGATCGCCGCTGCCGCCATCCTCCAGGCCACTGCTTTCCGAGCGACGTTCTATCTCACTGCTGGCTTTCTCGGTACACCGGGTTACTTGACCCCGGGCCAGGTGCGAGACCTGGACGCCCGCGGCTTCGAAATTGGCTGTCACTCCATGACCCATGCCTACCTGTCGGATCTTTCTGATCTCGAGCTCCGCAGAGAGATCGCGGAGGCCAAGCTGAAGATCGAGCAGATTGTGGCTCATCCTCTCGAACACTTCTCCTGTCCCGGTGGGCGCTACGACGCCCGGACGATCGAGACCGCCCGTCGCGCTGGATTCCGCACCGTTGCCAACAGCCGGTTCCATGCCAACACTCCGGCCAACAGCTTGTATGAATTGGGCCGGGTGGCCATCCTGCGGGATATGCCGCTTGGAGAATTCGGCGCTATCTGTCGCGGTGAAGGCCTGTGGAAGAAACGATTCCAGGATCGCGCCCGCCAGAGCGTTCGCCAGGTTCTCGGCAACCGCGCCTATGATCGCCTCCGCTCCTCCCTTCTCGGCGAATCCTCGCGCTAGCTGGAACTCGGGTTACCTCTGAGTGCCAGCCCCCTGATGCAATCCGTCCGAAGGCCTTACTGGCGCTACTTCAATGAATCGAGATAGTAACCCACTCAGCAGTTACTGACCTTCCACGCCAATCCGCACGCTGGGAGCGGGAATCCGCCGATCCGAAGTTGTCCGGCACGGCATGTACAGGTGCGTTGTACCTGATCATGCCCTCTTGGCATCTGGGAGGCCCCGAGCCCCCTCGGTAGATTCGAGCCTGAGGACTCGAGCTACCGGTCCCCCACTTCGTATATCGAGGGCTCGTGATGTCCAAACAAATTCGGGATTTATCCAGCTACAGAATTTCGCTGGCCGAGATACTTCATAGTCGCTCCGCTCACCTGGCTGCTGGCGCATTCGTGCTCGCCGTCTCGTTGCTCGCCACCTCCTGCGGGTTCATGAGCAGCAACTCCGGGCGGAATGACCATCAACAGAGTCTGACGCTGTCAGGGAATTTACCCGGTGGCGTTACCAATCAGGCCTACAACGCTGTATTGACCGTGAGCGGTGGCGCCCCACCGTATCAATTCGCGATCAAGTCAGGGAGCCTTCCTCCGGGGATGACCCTGAATGCTTCGACGGGCTCAGTCTCTGGGACACCGACAACTGCTGGCGCATACCTATTTCAGGTCGGTGTGACCGATGCGCCTCAGCCCCACGAGGGCAGTCAGAGTTTCTCCATCTCGGTTAGGAACGACAATGGCGGAATCCGCGTCACCGTCTCCCCATCGAGCACCAACGTCATTTCCAATCAGACGCAGACATTCACGGCCAATGTGACGGGAAGCGAAAACAGTGGTGTGACCTGGAGCGCTTCGGCAGGTTCGATCACAACCGGCGGAGTCTACACTGCGCCGTCCGTGACTTCGGTGACCACCGCGGTAGTGACGGCCACAAGCAAAGCGGATTCCAAGGGGCAAGGGACCGCCACGCTAGTCATCCAGCCTGCCAGCAGCCCAACGCTGGCAATCACCAGCACATCGTTGCCCGACGGCGCCACCGGCAGCGCGTACGCCGCAGGCTTCACCGCCAGTGGCGGCACACAACCGTACTCGTGGACGATCTCGGCTGGTCTTCCTCCGGGTCTGAACCTCACGGCGAACAACGGAGAGCTATCGGGTATGCCCAGTGCCGCGGGCACCTACGGCTTCACTGTGAAGGTTACTGACGCCAAGTCGCAGGCAGTGCAGAAGGCGTTCGCATTGAACGTTATGGCCGGCGGCAATCTTGACGGTCCGGCGGAACTGCCCCGCGCAACCGTTTCCAGTTCGATGTCGGACACGCCGGCGCCCGGAGCCGTCATTCCGGTCAGTGCCGGAGGCGATTTGCAGGCAGCCTTGAACAACGCGCACTGCGGAGATACGGTTGAACTCCAGGCCGGCGCGACCTTCTCCGGTGTATTCAGCCTTCCGGCGAAGAGTTGCGATACTGGCCACTGGGTGATCGTGCGGACCAGCGCCGCCGACAACGCTCTGCCGTCGGAAGGAACCAGGACCAACCCCTGTTTTGCGGGAGTCCGCTCGCTGCCCGGACGTCCGCAGTACACCTGCTCCAACCCCCAGAAGACGATGGCACGCATCGAATATCCCAAGTCCGCCGATGGTCCCATCATTCTTCGCAACGGCGCAAACCATTACCGGCTGGTCGGACTTGAAATCACCAAGACGACCGGCGTGAAAAGCGCACCCACGCTGATCGCCGTCGAACCGGGCGGCCTTGCGAATCACATTGTGATCGATCGCTCCTGGCTGCACGGCACGACGCAGGATGAAACCCAGCTTGGCATTTCGCTGAACGGCATGAACTATGTCGCGGTTGTCGACTCGTATTTCAGCGATTTCCATTGCACAGCCGGAACCGGTACGTGCACCGACTCTCACGCCGTTGCCGGTGGTCTCGGCAATCACGTGGATGGCCCCTTCAAGATCGAGAACAACTATCTCGAAGCTGCGGGCGAGTCGGTCTTCTTCGGTGGCGGCGCGGCTACGGTGACGCCGACGGATATTGAAGTCCGCCGCAATCACTTCTTCAAGCCATGGCAGTGGATGCCCGGCAGCCCGAATTTCGTGGGCGCCGCCGACGGTCACCCCTTCATCGTCAAGAACCACATGGAGCTGAAGAATTCGATCCGCGTGCTGGTTGAAGCCAACCTCATGGAAAACAACTGGGGTGGGTTCAGCCAGACCGGCTATGCTCTGCTCCTCAGCCCCAAGAGCCAACACACGCGAAACAACGGAAACGTCTGCCCTCTCTGCCAGGTAACGGACATCACGGTTCGTTACAACCGCATCTCGCATGCGGGAGGAGGGATCCAGCTTGCCACTTCGATCTCGGGCAGCGGATTGGACGAGGGCGGCGGACCAGCTTTGGCGGGAACGCGCTGGAGCATTCATGACATCGTCATCGACGATATCAGCCGAACCTACACCGGCGGCGGCTCGCTCTTCGAAGTGATGAACGGATGGCCCGCCAATCCTCTCAACACCGTCACCATCAATCACATTACCGGTTTCCCCGATCCCGACAGTCATCTCATGATCATGGGCAACCAGGTCACGAACCCGACCATGCATGGATTTGTCTTCACCAACAATCTGGTCGCCACAGGACGCTATCCGATCTGGAACGCCGGTGGTGGACGGACAAGCTGCGCCTTCTCGGATGAACCTGTTACCAGCATTGCGACATGCTTTGCCTCGTACACGTTCTCCAACAACGCGCTGATTGGCACTCCCCAGCCGTTCCCCCCTTCGTCGTGGCCGGCAGGCAATTTGTTCCCGGCTGACACGAAAGCGGCTGGTTTGAGTGCCAATCACGCTTTGCAGGCAAACAGTCCGTACAAGAATATGGGCACCGATGGCCGCGATCTGGGTGCCGATATTGCGGGCCTGGAGGCTGCATTGGCAGGAGTCGAATAGTCTCTCCGTTCCGACGATCCCGGGTCCGCGGCTCTCTGCGGACCCTTTTTTATGTGCTGGCCTGGACCCAGGTCTGGCGTCGCATTCCCGACATTAGTGTGGAAATTTTGATCGTGCCGAACATTTATTTCCCCACGGTAACGCCAGCCTTGACATCCGCATGGCATTGACTTAGTTTTCATTGCTCGGCCAGATAGTCATTTCCTCCTCACTTGCTTTGGACTCATTCACCAGCAATGGGAAACGACAATTATTCTTGGCAGCAGGGCGGCGGCAAAGGACACTCCAGTGACACTCAGGGCTGCGGTCGTGGGATGCGGGAAGGCCGCCGAAATGCACATTTCGGGGATTCAAAGGCTCGCCGATGCGCGCCTGGTCGCCGTGTGCGACATTGAGCCCCTCATGGCAGAACAGTTAGCCGTGCGACACAATATAGACAACCATTACAGCGACATCGATAAGTTGCTGTCGGCCGAGCGGCCTGACGTTGTGCATGTTGTAACTCCGCCTCAGTCGCACCTTTCGCTGGTCATACCCGCCCTGGACGCTGGCTGCCACGTTGTGGTCGAAAAGCCCCTGGCGGTCGATTCCTGGCAGGCAGCGCAAATTATTGCCCATGCCGAGGCCCGCTCCCGAAAACTAACCATCGGATACACCTATTACTTCGATCCGGCGGCCAGAATGTTGCGTGATCTGGTCAGGCAGGGAGTACTGGGAGATGTGGTTCACCTGGAAAGTTTTTTCGGCTACGACCTCGGGGGACCCTTCGGCAGACCCGTGTTGGCCGACCCCAATCACTGGGTGCACGCTCTCCCCGGAAAGCTGTTCCAGAACCTGCTGGACCATCTTTTGAACAAGATCGCCGAGTTTCTGACCGATGAAAAGCCCCAAATTCACGCCTATGCCTGGCAAAGGGCGGAGCCTTCCTCCCGTGAAGGCTACGATCTGCCGGACGAACTTCGGGCCGTCATCATCGGGGAGAAAAGTTCGGCATACGTGACCCTTTCTTCGCATTCCCGGCCGATTCGTCACTTCTTGGCATTCCACGGCACAAAGAATAGTGCTCACGTGGATTTCGAGAGCAGTACAATCATGCTGGGGCGGAATGCGTCTTTACCCGGCGTGCTCGGCCGGCTCAGCTTGCCCTTTGCCGAGGGCTGGCAGCACATCCGGCAGGGCGGCCGCAATGTGCTCCGGTTCGCTCGATCCGACTATCACTTTTTTTCAGGCTTCAATTACTTACTATCATCGTTTTACGACAGCATTATTCACGATTTGCCGGTCCCCATTTCTTACCGCGAGATTTTGCGCGCCGCGGCATTGGTTGATGAGGTTGTCCATCAAGTGCAAGGCGAAAACGTGAGAGTGGAATGAGAATACTGGTCACCGGAGCCGCTGGATTCCTGGGGCAAGCTGTGGTCGAAAGCTTGCTCAGCCACGGGGACCTCGACCTGCGATGCTTTGTCCGCCCCAACGCCAATCTTTCAACCCTGGAACAGATCCGCAGCCGTTATCCAAACGCGCGACTGGAGTATGTGGTCGGCAATCTGGTTTCGCCCGCTGACGCCCGTCGCGCGGTGGAAGGGATTGACACCGTCTATCACCTGGCCGCCGGAATGAAAGGCATGCCCGCCACGATTTTTCTCAACACCGTGGTGGCTTCCAAATACCTTCTCGACGCGATGCAGGACCGAGTGCGACGAGTCGTGCTCGTGAGTTCGCTCGGAGTCTATGGCACGTCTCTGCGCGACACGCGCCGTCCTGTTGCGGAGGACACCGAACTCGACCCGCACCCCGAGAAACGGAACGTCTACTTCCACGCGAAGATCTGGCAGGAGCGCCTGTTCCGTGAGCGTGCCGCTCAGGGCAAGGTAGACCTGGTCATCGTTCGGCCCGGTGTGCTGTATGGCAGTGGTAACCCCAACCGCGGATTCCCTTCGCGAATCGGCATCTCGGTCGGCAGTTTGCTATTGGTATTCGGCAACGGACATCCCCTGCCGCTTTCACACGTGGTGAATTGCGCGGAGGCAGTCGTCCTCGCAGGTCGTAGCGCCGAGGCGTCGGGCAGAAGTTACAACGTGGTCGACGACCAGGCGCCTACCGCGCGCGAATATTTGCGGAGGTACAAGCGTGAGGTCGGGAAGGTTGCGGCAATCCGCATCCCGTTCCCTCTTGCCATGGTGCTGTCGCACGCAGTCGAGAAATACCATGTGAAGACTCATGGCCAGATTCCCGCTGTGCTGGCCCCCTATGAGACCAGCGCGATGTGGAAAGGACACCGCTTCGACAACCAGCGCATCAAGCAGCTGGGTTGGAAGCAGGTCGTCCCTACAGACGAGGCTCTGCGCGAGGCCTTCGCTGACCTGCGTGCCGGCCGCAATGATGTAGTCGCGATGCCGGCGCCAAGCGCCGTCCACGTTGGGACTCTGCGACTCAACGACGTCGCACCAAAATAGTGTGGAAGAACGCACCCGGTCTGAAATTCTCGATCGTCAATTGCGCGTGGTTATCGTAGCGCCTCGGATCGAGCACCTGATTGGCGGCCAGGAAGTACAAGCCCAACTTCTCCTGCGATTGTGGCGTGACGACTCTGCCCTGCACATCTCTTATGTCGCCACGAATCTGGCATTGCCGGAATGGTTAGAGCGAATCCCTATTCTGCGAACGGCTGCGAGATTTCCCTTGTACTTGGCTGCATTGCTCTCGGAGCTGCGTCAAGTTGACGTTGTTCATATTTTCTCCGCATCCTTCTCGTCATTCCTGATCGCGACCCTGCCCGCTTACAGCGTCTCGCGGCTCCTGGCGAAAAGAGTCCTCATCAACTACCGCAGCGGCCTTGCGCGCAGTCACCTGAATGCTTCCCCGGTAGCGCAGCGCATTCTGCGCCGTGCCGACAAGGTACTGGTGCCGTCGTCCTACCTTGTCGATGTGTTTCGCGAATTCGGCGTGTCGGCTGAAGCGATATCGAATGTTGTTGATCCAACCCTGTTTTCGTACCGCTCCCGCGCCCCGCTCCGGCCCTTGCTGCTCTGCTCGCGCAACCTGGAACCCTGCTACGGAATTGACAACGTGCTCCAGGCGTTCGCCGAAGTCCAGAAGACTTTCCCGGAAGCGCGTCTGTGGTTATTGGGCGAAGGTTCCCAAGCCACCTCCATTCGCCGTCTCATCGCGGACCTGAAATTGACTGGAGTCGAGATGCCCGGAAGGGTTCCCCGAGAGAGGATTGGCCACTACTACGATCAGGCTGACATCCTCATCAACGCCTCCCGGGTGGATAACATGCCCGTGTCAATTTTGGAGGCGTTCGCGTCCGGGCTCTCCGTCGTGTCCACGAACGTTGGCGGAATCCCGTGCATCGTGCGTCACGGAGAGACTGGCCTGCTCAGCAATCCAGATGACCCAAAGCAGCTAGCCGCCAACGCAATTCGACTGCTTCAAGATGCCGCTCTCGCCCGGTGCTTGACTGAGAATGCCCGTCAGCAATCCTCCGCGTATCGGTGGGAAGAAATTCGCCCGCTCTGGTTGCGTATCTACCAGGAACTCGGCTCGGGTACACCGTCAACCGGCGTCGGGCGTTAGTTCCAATTCTGCGAGGCTGGAAAAACGTCCAAGGAGAGTCTTGGTTTTCACTTGCTGCTTTGCTTCCAGGAAGGATGGATAGATCGTCCGCAGCAACCGGTCTCGAACTCCCGGCTTCCAATCTCCAGCCGGTGCTGTCCGCGCATACCCGACCGCCTCCAGCGTGTCTCCGACCAGCCACTCCAGCGATGCCACCTGATCCGGTGAGAGTTTCTCCTTCCAGCGCTGAACCGCATTCAATCTATCCCCCACCTCGTCGCGAAATGAGGAATTGGTCTTGCTGATGGTGCCCAGTGCAGCCGTTTGAATGCGCTCATAGTCCAGATCGTGCTCGAGAAATTGGCCCAGGTCCCGCAGCGCCCGCCGCGGCTCCGTTACCAGGTCTTCATAGTGGACTTCTGTGTAGTCCTTCGAAATCAACCACCCAGCGCGGCGGCCCTTTTGAACCATCCACTTCCAGTACAACGCTGTCTCCTCCAGGCTTCTCGGCCCGCGATTCCACGGCAGCGGTTTGAATTCGCCCAGCTTGCGCAGTGAAACGGCAATATCCCGCCCATCGCGAATGATGTGAACGAAGAGCGCGTCGGGAATCTCTCTCTTGATCGTCTCCACCCGTAAGACGGTATCGGGGTCGTACACGGCCCAGCGTGAAACTTGCTGTTTTCGCGCAATCTCATCCATCACGATGCGCAGAAAATCGCCGCCGTTATGGCAATTCTCGAGCACGTTTGCCGTCAGCTCTGCGCCGTCGAGTTCGGTCTTGCGAAATCCCTTGCTCCGCAGCCAGGCCGCCATTATCCGTTTGCGGTGCTCGAGCCGGTCCAGTTGTCCAAAGTGCGGGATGAGTACCTGGTGAACGGGAAGGCGTCCCCGGTACACCGCGAATCCTCCGGACGACAGCAGCGTGTCATACAGCAGATTCGTTCCCGACCTCGGGCAGCCCATCACGAAAACCGGGCATCTATTCCTTGCCATCATGCGGTCACCGGAACACGACTGGGCCGCTAGTATAACCGTGGCCGCAGTTCCGGCACCCAGTCTCGGGCAGCGGACCTGCGTGCTATCATGTCTGCATTCTGGCGCAAAAACCGGCCCACTGCGGTGTCCGACGGCATGTGCGGGGCGTGCGTGAGAGGGAAACATCATCATGGCTCCGCGAGAGCAGCTTCCTGTTAACTGGCCTGGCTTGGTCGGCAGTCTTCGCATCCTCAGCCTGATTTCCTCGGTTGTTTTCCTGGGTTGCGGTTCGCTCGTGGCTGCCACCCCTCCTACGGATGAGAATGCCTATTGTGCCAAGGGCAACCGTCCGCAGTTTGGTGACAAAGACGGCCCGGCGCAACTCCCTACCGCCTGTTACTACACCGGGCTGGACGGCACGCCGTCGCCCGGAAAGCAGATTCGAGTTTCAGCCAAGTCAGATTTCATGTCGGCGCTGGACGGCGCCAAGTGCGGCGATACGTTGCTGCTTGCCGCGGGCGCGGTCTACGAGGTTCGCGATCTCCCGGCCAAAAGGTGTGACGACCAGCACTACATCACCGTCCGAACCGACACCCCGGACTCCAGGCTACCCCCGGAGGGAAGTCGCATCACTCCCGCTTGGGGAGGAGTCGCATCTCTCCCCGGCCGTCCCAAATTCGCGCAGCCGGACGGCGGTCCCGCCAAACTGCTCGCCACCCTGGCTGTGCGCCGCCCTTCAGGCGCCACCATCGGCGATCACTACCGCTTCATCGGGATCGAGTGGACCTCTGATCCCAACGCCAGCATCTCGCGCATGGTGAGCACCGAACACGCGGATCACATCATTTTTGACCGCAACTGGTTTCATCCCGCGGAAGGCGCGGAGGTCGGCAAAGGTGTGGGCATGGTTCAGGGCACGCGCGTGGTTGCCGTCATCAACTCCTACTTCAACGGGTTCAATTGCATCGCGCGTTCCGGAAGATGCACCGACGCCTCGGCCGCGGGTGGCGGCAATGGTCAGGAACTGACGGGCACGTTCAAGATCGTGAACAATTTCCTCGAGGCTTCCGGAGAGAATGTCTTCTTTGGTGGCAGCGGCGCCACCGTGAATCCCACCGACATCGAGATTCGCCGCAATCACCTCTACAAGCCGATGATGTGGAGAGAGAGCGACCCCAGCTACAGACCTTCACCGACCGGTGATCCCTACATCGTGAAGAATAACTTCGAATTGAAGAACGCCCAGCGCGTACTCTTCGAGGGCAATCTGCTGCAAGGCTGTTGGGGAGGCTTCACTCAGACCGGCTTCGCCATCGTACTGAGCCCGAAGAACCAGAACAATCGTTGTCCCAAGTGCCAGGTCACCGACGTGACCATCCGCTATAACAAGATTCGCAATGTGGCCGGCGCCTTCGAGATTCAAAATGGACTGTCAAAGACAGGCGGAGAATCCGCAGGCGGATGGCGCTACAGCATTCACGACATCATCGTCGACGATATTCACGATCGTGACTACAAGGGACACGGCGTTTTTGCCACCGTACTCTCGAATGCGCCGCCGCTCCATGATGTGTGGTTCGATCACATTACAGCCTTCGTGACCGGCCCCATTCTCACGGTGAAGGCGGTCGACGCTAAGATCGATAATTTTCGCATGACCAACAGTGTGTTCTCGACTGGCGACCGGCGTCCCGGAATTGCCTCCGCCGGTGGCGGCGGGAAGGGCGGAAATTGCGCCTCTGGCAAGCAGGGCAAAGGCGCCGAAGTCGTGCTCGACGCCTGCTTCAGCAATTACAAGTTCGACAAGAACATCGTGATTGGCGGACGCGGAAGTTGGCCGAAGGGGACAATCGTCACCTCTGAAGGTGGCGCCGGCATCCGCGATTTGAAAGATGGCGTAAGCTCCAATCCAAGGCTGTGCCGCGAAAAGGAGCAAGGCTGCACTAAAGCCTCGCCGGGCACCGCCGCCGCTTCCGATGGGAAAGACATGGGTGCGGACGTGGACGCGATTGAAGCGGTTCTGGCAGGCGTCGAATAGCGAGTTTCGGATTAATCAGACGATGACTCCACCGCCAGTTTCACGCGGCATGGCCCTCGCCAACAAAAGAACCGCGCCGCAATACATCAGTGTGTCCGCCATGTAATTAAGGCCTTCGAGGTTGTCGCGTTCCACGACGGCGATCGGCACATAGACCACCACCACCACGAAGAGTACGGTCACGCCCACCCACGTCGCTGCGGCTCGGCTTTTCCTGCCAACCAGCAACATGGGGCCCGCGACCGCGTAGCCCGCGGCCGCCAGGTAGGTCCAAATGGCATGTCCATAGACCCACTGCGGAGTCACCATTTCTAGCGGAATGCCGGGAACGTGATCGCCATGCAGGAATTGTTCAACGCTGTAGAACAGCACGGGAACGGCAACAAAATAGCGCGCGACCGTCGCCAGGATGTGCGTGCCTCGTTCGTGGGACTGCTGGCTGAGGCTGGCTGCCAGCGCCAACGCGCCGCCGCTGAAAGACAATTCCCGCAGCGCTAACGCCAGCGCAAACCGATTTCCTGGATTGCGTGCCCAACCCGGGGCGTCCATCAGCACGACGAAAAGGAAGAACGTCAAAGCGAGCAAACTCGCCGAGAGGCGCGCCTGAATCCCCGTCACCAGGCTCAGCGCGGCTGCGATAAAGCAGGCGCCGATGAAGTACGCCAAAAACAGATGCCACGGAATCCACGCCGGTATGATCGACGCGATAACCTTCGTCAGGGTGAAATGTTCGGTGCCGAAGGCCGCGAGCGGTGCCGCGTAGAGCATCGGCCCCAACAGAATCACCTTGTCCAACCCTCGCGCCTTTTGCCATTCGGCACGAAGGATCATCGCAACCAGCCCGATTGCGAGAACCACTCCAAAGGAAAAATAGGACCAGATCACTTCACTGGGAATTACGAGGAGAGCCATCGCGACCGGCGAATTTCCTAAGTTGACGCTCACGACGATTCCTTTCGCGCCGCACACGTTGTGCCCAACGAGACTCTGCGCAATTGAGATGGCGTTGGCTCCCCCGCTGTGGGTGGCCGATCAATAGGACGCGATCAGCATCGAGGCGTGAGCAGAAGATCCCTCAATTTTTGTGTGCTCAGGGACACCCGAAGCGGTCCTGATCGTCCGTTGCCGTCATGTCACTCCAGCACCAACCACGGCATTCAACTACCGTTCAATGAGCCTGACGGTTTACTTCAGTTTACGGCTCGTGCTCTCAGATCGTTCCTGCCATGTTGGCTCTTGGGTTTCAGTCCGCTGCCACCGGTGAGGGCCTCGCAACCATCGCACGAGTATTGAGGCCGCCTGATTGTGCTAACGGAATTTCCAGCCATTTGCGCACTTGAGGCAATGCCTGGAGCATGGCGAGTTCGCCCACATGGATCAACTCGTCGGCGCGTGTGAAGTCGTCATAATCAAAACCGGCAACATCGGGCTCGATCACAACATCAGCCTCACTTCTCCACAGGGAACCCATTCTGTCCTGCGCGATCGCGAAAGACTGTCCGATAACATCGAAGAGATGACGAGGTGCGGCGGTCTTCGACCACTGTCCTTTCAATTGCACGGCCAGCACTCGCTCTGCACCCATTTCGCGCAGAGGGCGCGTCGGTACTGGGTGCGAGAGCATGCCATCCACCAGCCAGCGCCCGTCAATCACCACCGGTAGGAACATTCCCGGATAGGCGCAACTCGCTCGCACCGGGTCGATGATCGAGCCGGTACGAAACACTACTCCTTCTCCAGTCTTGATATCGGTGGCTGTCACTCCGAGGGGGAGACGCATTTCTTCGAATGTCTTGGCCTGCAAAATTCGAGTGAGAAATAGAACCATTCGATCGGTGGTGGCAAAGCCGCAACGGGAGAGAGTCCAGCGTGCGAAGGTTGTGAAGCGAACTCTATGGGCCACCTCTTGCAGTTCCGCGATGGTGAGTCCGCTGCAATACGCGGCGCCAATCAGAGCTCCCACGCTGGTCCCCGCAACCATGCGAACTGGAATACCTTCCTCTTCGAGGACCTTCAGAACCCCAATATGCGCAATTCCACGGGCAAAGCCTCCACCTAAAGCGATACCGATTGCCGGTATGCGCTTGGACTCAGCGGCGATCGGCTTACGCGAAAGTTCCCGGCCAAAGGCTTGCACCGACCGGATAACCTTTCCCAGACTCTTCATCGGAACCCCACATTCCGGTTTGCCGGAACGCAAACCCCACATCACTCTGTGTCATAAGATGCCACAAATAGGCCTTCAGCCACATGCCACCTGCGTGCTGTGTGGGGGGTACAGGCGATTCCGATTGGGATTACTGGAAAATCCTGGGTTGATGGCGTGGGGAATGACTCCTGAAGATCACTAACTGGCTATCCAGGAACCACATGGAGACAACATAGGTCCTCCATATGGGGGTGACGACTAGAATGGGCCGCTACCTAACATACTCCCGGAGGAGCGACCGAACCGGGACCGCAACGCAAAAGCCATCGATGACTTTTGTAACGGCGCACCGCCCTGCTCACCCCTGCGGGCCCTTCTCCCGCGCGTGGTAAGATTTTTACCAAGTTGCCAACCGGAACCCCAGCCAGACGCCAAAACAGCCCTGTCTTCGTGATGGGATGCCACCGTTCGGGCACCAATCTTCTCTATGACATGCTGCTCTCGGCTGGCGGATTTGCCATATACCGCGGTTATTTGCCCATCTACAAGCTTCTGATCCCTCGTTTTGGCGCGATGAGCAGCCGCGAAAACCGTCAGAAGATCCTCGAAACCTGGTTGCGCAGCAAGGGCTTTCGCCGGACTGGCCTCGATGCCGGGCATTTGTCGTCGAGCATCCTGAACGATTGCCGCACCGGCGGCGATTTCATTCGCACTGTGATGGGCAGTGTCGCCCGCAGCCAGGGCCTCGCGCGCTGGGCTGTCTACGATCCCGATAACGTCCTCCACATGGAACGCGTGAAGGCCGACATCCCCAACGCACTCTTCGTCCACATCATCCGCGACGGGCGCGATATTGCGCTGTCGCTCAAGAAAATGGGCGGCTTCGCGCCGCTTCCCTGGGATCGCACACCGACACGCAGCCTGGTTGCGACGGCCCTGTACTGGGAGTGGATGGTTCGCACTGGGCAAGAATATGGCCGCCGCTTTGCCGCCGACTACATCGAGATTCGCTACGAAGATCTGATCACCAATCCGCGCGCTACGCTGGCAAAGTTGGGCGGCTTCCTCGAACACGATCTCGACTATGACCGCATTCAGAACGCAGGCCTGGGGCGGCTTTCGGAGACGAATTCCTCGTTTCGCGAAGAGGGCCGGAAGGAAGAAATCAATCCGCTGGGCCGATGGAAAGAACGTCTGGCGCCGCAGGAGGTTGCCGCCATCGAGGGCACTGTGGGCACGTGTCTGGAAGAAAACGGCTATCCGTTGTCGTTACCGGCGGCGCAGAGAACGCGTTCCAACTGGATGCGCGCCGTGTATCCCAATTTTCTCAGTGCTAAGCTGTGGGTGAAATTGCATACGCCGGCGGGACGTTTCGCCGACATGTCCGCGCTCGAACTGGAAGAAGAACCGGTGCCCGTCGCTCAGTCCGCTCGCTCCTGACCATCGTCATGAACCCCGTTACCGAAACCACCGGGAAGCAGGCCGCGCCGGGCCGAGCAACAGCTGTCCGCTCGAAGGCTCCGGTATTCGTGCTCGGATGCGGCCGCTCCGGAACGAAGCTGCTCTATCACACGCTCCTTTCGGCCGGAGGTTTCGCTGTCTATCACGCCGAGAGCAACGCCTTCAATCTGATCGGCCTGCGCTTCGGAGATCTCTCCCGTCGCGAGAACCGCCGCGCCCTGCTCGACCACTGGCTCCGCAGCAAACTCTTTTATCGATCCGGACTCACCCGCGAAGAGATCGAACCGAAGATTCTCGAAGACTGCCGCAACGCGGGCGACTTCCTGCGCATTCTCATGGAGACGATTGCGCGGAAACAGGGCGTCAATCGCTGGGCGGAATGCACGCCGCTGCATCTTCTCTATCTACCGTTGATTAGAAAGTTGTTCCCGGATGCGCTCATCGTGCACATCATCCGCGATGGGCGTGACGTGACGGTGTCGCTCGACCGCATCGGCTGGATCAAACCGTTGCGCTGGGACAAGAAACGCAAACTCCTGGCTCCGGCGATCTTCTGGCGCTGGATTGTCGGCAAGGGCCGCCGCTACGGACGCGCCATGGGCGGCAACTACATGGAAGTCCACTACGAAGACGTGGTCGAGAAGCCGAGCGAGACTCTGGCGCGCATCGGCGCGTTCATCGAACACGATCTCGACTACGACCGGATTCAACAGAACGCGCAGGGCTCGATGGTCGATCCGAATTCGTCGTTCCGCGGCGATGGGCAAGAGAAAGAATCGAATCCCGTGGGACGATGGAAGGCGGTGCTGTCGCCCGACGAGATTGCGCAGGTGGAGAGCCTGATTGCCGACCAGTTGCAGGAAACTGGCTATGTGCTAGTAACACCTCCAGAACAGAGGCGACGCAGTCTGCCGGTGAGTCTGATGGGATTTCTGTATCCCATCTACTTCGATGTGAAGCTGTGGCTGAAAACGTACACGCCGCTGGCGAAGACGGCGGATATTGGACGAATGGGAATCGATAAGACGTAGTTGGCGTCCCGAAGAGGCTTACTGTCTGATCACACCGCTGGGGGAACCGTTCCGATCCCCAGTGAAGGATCTAGTCCAACATAAAAACTCGATTTGTAGGTTGGTCCTCGTTGGAACGAATATTCCACGCGATACGTACCGGTGGCACTAAATACCATCGGGGCGACGTAGAATACGAGGTGAGTTTGCACGAACTCCATCGGGATCTCCGTCTTCGGACACTCTGGCGCAGGTTGATCAAGAACCTCCATGATCAACACATCTCCGGGAGCAATAAGGCGGAGAGAGACTCGCTCGTATGGTTCAGGATCAAATTGCGCAAATATGCACAACTTGGGCAAGGTGATGGGGACCGAGGCCACCTGGATTGTTCGACCATAGAAACCGACTAGAGTTAACTTCTTCCCCAGTTCCCAGCGAACATCATCGCAAACAGCCAATGTTATCAGGGGCATCAATGTCTCCCAAATTGTGCGCTGCCCGCTACGGCCTTCGACTCCACTCCCGAGTTGGTTACCGCTCTAGGCTGCCGACGAGGATTGTTGGCGGTCAGGCTAGCAACGAAACAGTACGATGCGGCAGGGGACGTGTCCGCAGTTGACTGTCCGACGGACGAGACGAGGTTTCCGCTGCAAGCAAGTGGGCTCAGTGTCGAAGCTTGGAAAGCTTCTAACACCGTCGTGTTCCATCCGTAATTACCTACAAAATAGTGCGCCAAGACGCGCAGAAATTCGGGCGCTCCCCAACGTGCATAGATCACATGTGGCTCATTGCCGCTCACAACAACTCGATCAAAGTCCTTGCCCGCTATGTGCAAGATGGCGTGTTTCATTTCATTGGTCGCGTCGATCGTGAGCAACATCGGATTGTCCCCTGATGCATAGCGGACGTGGAGGATCAACTCTCCAAATTGATTGCTAACTTTGAGTTCGCTGTTCATGTCTCACAAAGTTTTGAAGAGATGAAGCATGCCAACCGCAGGCGAAAGCAGAAACTCCTTCGGGAACTCCGAAATCCGGCTGGGGGGAGTTCCTGTGTCTGTCGTCGCCCGCAACCACTCCCTGTACTTTTGTTGAACAAGCGGTAGCTCCGCTTCGAAGAGCTCATAGCCGAACTTATTGCGGGTCCAGACCCAGCGCCCGGACTCCATCGCGAATATCTGGATTTCAGTCGCGCCCCACCGTCGAAACATCCTCTCCTCCTGATGGGTAAGATGAGTTGCGATGCCTTGAGACTGGAATTTAACACGCACATAGAATTGCACTCGCACCGCCACTCTCGAGCGCCCGGGACGTCCCATTAATTGCTTGCGATCGCAAAGCCAGCGCGTCAAATCGCGGTCAAGTATAGGTTCTCCACCACTCGCGAAAAAGGTTGCGGAGTATTCGACTCGGGTGCCATGAACTGTTGTGCTAGCAACCGCAAATTGAAACTTGGTCTGACTATCGTCCACCGGAAAGCGATCGTCAGACGAGTACACCCTTGTCACATCGGTAATAGAAATCGGCAAGAGCGCAGTGCGAAGTTCCATCGTTTTCTATTATGAACTACGCTTCCCTAGTCAAGCCACCGCGATCTAGTAACCAAGCGATGGACGATTGCCGAGATGCGTTGTGGCACTGGTGTAGTTCGGTCAGTGCCAACTAGTCTTCGGCGCGGTCGACTGCCTCCCTGCTCCCCTGCAGCCACCCCAGAAATTTCTGCTTCCGCGCAAACATGTTGCGCGCTTCATTGCGCAGCTTCCCGACGATCTGATACCGCGACTTCGTAAACCACGGGACGCGGTGCGGCACGCATCCGTATTTTTCTTTGTAGGTTCCTTCGCCGCCCCAGTCGAAGATGGCGACGCCGCGCTGCTTCCAGTACTTCATGGCGTACCAGTGGCAGGCTTCATTCGGACGCAGGTTCTGATAGGCGCGGAAACTCGCGTTGCCCCAGAACTCCGCAATCTTGTTGTATCCGGGATAAATGCCCGTCGCGATGCACTTCCCTTCCGCGTCGCGCACGCGCAGCAATAGCAAGTTCCCAGTCGGTGCAAGATTCTTGACCAGCGAGCGCACGCGCTCCACCGAGTACGTCGGCACCAGACCCTGCTTGGCGAAGACGTCTTTGAGTTGCTCGTAGTACTCGTCGGCGAACGCGAGGTCGCGCGCCTCTTCGATCTTGACGCCGCTTTTCTCCGCCTTGCGGATGCAGCGGCGGCAGGCGCTTTCCATGCCGTTGAAGAGTTCTTCTTCGGTTCTGGTCAGGTCGGTTCGGTAAGAGCCATAGTGTTCCGCCGCGAACCCAAGTCCCTGGGCATCTTCAAAGGCAAAGTGCGGGTCCGAAACTTCCACATGCAGGCACTTCAAATCCTCCCAGGCAAACTTCTCAAGCGCTTCAAGCGCTGCGCGCCGGGAAACGCCTTCTCTGAGGTTGAAGCCAATGTATGGCGTGGTCCAACCGGGAAAGGAACTCCCCAACACCTTCAGCCCGAACTTCGAAAACGTAAGACCCGAGAAATATCCCACAACAGCGCTGCCCTCGCGAAGTTCCGCCAGCACCGGCGTGGCATCCTGCGACTCGGCGACAAACTGCAGCCACTCCCGCGTCTGAAACACAGTGCGGTCCGCGAAGCTGTCCAGACGCTTCCAGTCCGCTGTTTTGCAATCGATGGCGTGAAACTTCATCTCTGTTGGGCGCCCCGTCTCACCAGCACATTCCTTCGTAGCTCTTGGCGCCGCCCGGGCGCTGCGCCGCATCGAGATGCACCAGGTCGATCACAATCTGTTCCGGCCTGAGAAGTTCAGCCAGACGCTCTTTGCTCGCCGACTTGTTCCCCAGAATCACGACCTCGGCATCCCGCATCGTGCTCTCCAGGTCCGCAGTCAGCACCGACCCGATGTGCGGAATCACCTGCTCAATGTACTGACGGTTGGCGCCGGCGATGCGACCGAGAGAAACATCTTCGTCCCACACGCGCACATCCAGCCCTTCTCCCATCAGCCGTTTGATCAACTGCACCTGCGGGCTCTCGCGCAGATCGTCGGTTCCCGCTTTGAAGCTCAGGCCGAGTTGCGCGATTTTCTTCTTGCCGGTGCTCATCACCATGTCGACCGCGCGATCAACGTGCTCGCCATTCGACGGCATCAGCGATTCCAGCAGCGGGAGTTTCAGATCGAGTTCCTTCGCTTTGTAAGTAATGGCTCGCAGATCTTTCGGCAGACACGATCCGCCAAAAGCGAATCCGGGCGAGAGGTACGCAGGTGAAATATTGAGCTTCGTGTCGGACGTGAAGATCTTCGTCACCGCCTGCGCATCTACGCCCAGGTGTTTGCACATCGTACCCATTTCGTTCGCGAAGGTAACCTTCACTGCGTGATAGCAGTTGGAGAAATACTTCACCATCTCGGCGACGGGAATGGTCGTCTCGTACAGAGTTCCAGGCGTGTCCCGGTAGAGTTCGCGCAGCGGCGCCAGATGATTCGTATCGCTGGCGCCAAGAATCGTGTAGGGCGGATTCAGAAAGTCCGCGACCGCACTGCCCTCGCGCATGAATTCCGGGTTGTAGCAGACGGTAAAATCCTTCCCGCACTTCTTGCCACTCTCCCGCTCAAGGGTCGGCACGACCAGCGTCTCTGTCGTTCCCGGCAACACCGTGCTCCGCAAAACAAAAACATGCGGCGATGATTTCTGCCGGATGGCCGCGCCAATCTCTTTCGCGACATTCTCAATGTGGCTCAAATCGAGCTTGCCGTTCTTCAGGCTCGGTGTGCCCACGCATACGAACGACACTTCGGAATTGAGGACGGCTTCGGTGGCGTCGGTTGTAGCATGGAGCCGGCACGCTTTGTTGGCCTCGGCGACCAGTTCGCTCATCCGGGCCTCGACGATCGGCGTGCGCCCTGAGTCCAGCATCTCGACCTTGGCGCGGCTCACGTCGACGCCGATAACCTTGTGCCCTTTGGAGGCAAGACACGCTGCCGAAACCGACCCCACGTATCCCAACCCGAAAATGCTGACGGATAAACCCAAGCAAGCTCTCCCCAGAAAGATGTTGACTTGTGACTTCTGACTATACCAATCCAGTAGAACGAAACAGCAAGCGGCTCGCCAACGGGCCGCAGCGCATGCGTTTTGTATCATTATAACTATTTCTGAATCAATAAGTTACGCGAGGTTCTTCCAGACTGCAGCCGCTCCCCCGGACCGCAGGGGCAATAAGTGGACAACATTTTCTCACCGGTGGAAACGCCATGGGACACCTTGGGGGATGATTTTCCCCAAACACGGCAGCCCCAACCAACACTCCGCCCCGACAGCAACTTAGCGTCGTCGCCCCGCGCTCCCAACGACATCTGATGGCAGCAGCCTTGCGTCCCTGACCGGTAACGCGGCGGCGCGCCCCCCAATCCGCCGGAACCTCCTCGACCGCATGTAAGATAAGGAAAACTGTGGCCTCGGGATGGCACAACAAGCTGGCGCGCCTGTCTCAGATGACCTGGGACGAAGTTCGCACGCGCCTGTCGCAGGAAGCGCACAAGCAAGGCGACCTCCTGCTCCATCGTGTCGGCCGGCAGCCGGCCCCCGTTCGATTGCATGCGGCGCCGTCCCGGAAGAGTCAATTCCTGTTTTCGACGAGCGAGATCGCGACGCGCGTGGAGTTGTTGCGCGTTTGCCTTTCCTCCGAGACCGCCGAAATACTGCGCCAGGCCGACAACATTTGCGGCCATCGCTTCGACCTTCTCGGCTACAAGGACCTCGACTACGGCCCGGAGGTTGACTGGCATCTCGACCGCGTTCATGGCAAGCGCGCGCCCCTCATTCCCTGGTTCCAGATTCCTTTCCTCGAATTCGCCGCGGTCGGGGACCACAAAGTCACCTGGGAACTGAATCGCCACCAGCACCTGGTGACGCTCGCCAAAGCCTGGCTGCTCAGCAGTGATCCCAAATTTCTCGACGAACTCCGCCGCCAATTTCGCAGCTGGGTGAAGGCAAATCCGTACCCGCTGGGCATCAACTGGGGCAGCACGCTCGAGATCGCCTTCCGCAGCCTCTCCTGGATCTGGGTCGATCATTTGCTCACCGAAGCGCCCGGTCATGCGGAATTCCGCGCAGACCTCCTGCCGCAGCTTGCGTTTCATGGCCGCTACATCGAGCGCTATCTCTCCACCTACTTCTCACCCAACACGCATCTGCTGGGCGAAGCGGTGGCCATGTTTTTCATGGGCACGCTTTATCCGGAATTCACCGCCGCCGATCGCTGGCAGCAGTCAGGCTGGAACATCGTGGTCCGTGAAGCACAGCGCCAGGTGCGGCCGGACGGCGTGTACTTTGAGCAGTCCCTCTACTATCACGTTTACGCGCTCGACTTCTTTCTTTACGCACGTCTCCTGGCCGCGCACAACGGATTGCAGATCCCCGCCGAGTTCGACGCCACGTTGCGTCGAATGCTCGACGTAGTGCAGGCGCTCTCGCAGGCGGGACCACCCGAAGGGTTCGGCGACGACGATGGCGGCCGCTTGTTTAATCCTCGGCGTAACCATACAGAGCACATGACCGATCCGCTGGCGATCGGCTCGGTTCTCTATGACCGCAACCACTTCCCCGCCGCCCGCCTGACCGAGGAATCCATCTACCTCTTTGGTCAGCAAGCTGTTACCACCCTTCTCCACACAAGCGCAGATCACGACTTGCGCTCGGCAGCGTTTCCGGATGGCGGCGTTTACGTGCTCGCCGACTCACAGCCTCACCCGTACGAACTCGTTCTCGACGCCGGTCCGCAGGGCGTGGGCCGTTGCGGTCATGGTCACGCCGACGCACTCAGCCTGCGCCTGACTATGGACGGCCAGCGCTGGCTCGTTGATTCCGGCAGCGGCGTCTACATCGCCGCCGATTCCGCCGACCGCAACGCTTTCCGCGGCACTGCCGCTCACAACACCATGCGCGTGGACGGCATGGATCAAGCCGCGACCGGCGATCCCTTCTCGTGGACTGAAATTCCCACGACCCGGGTCGATAACTGGAAGACCGGCGCGACATTCACCTACTTCACCGGCAGCCACGATGGCTACGCGCGACTTGCCGATCCGGTTACGCACTCGCGTTCCGTTGTCAGGATTGACGGCGGTCCTTGTCTGGTGCGTGACCTCGCTCTCGGCAAGCAGGAGCACGACCTGGAAGTCCACTGGCACTTTGCCCCTGACCTCCAGGTGCAGAGGCTCGATACCGCGAATCTGAGAGTCTCCGGACCTGGCGGCGGATCGTCTGTGACATCGGTTCTGGATTCTGCGCAGGGTCCCTCTCTGCACTTCACGCTTCCCGAGGGCACTCCCTGGAAGCTGGACCCGACGAGAGGCCTCATTTCCCCAGCCTACGGCAGCTCGCAGCCGGCGCCAGTCGTCCGCGTGCATGCGCGTATCTCTCTACCGGCCGAACTGGCGACTCTTCTTACGCCCACCAGCACGGGCCGCCAGACTGATCTTCCCCGCCTGGTCAGCATGCGCCACCCGGCGGTCCAGGTGTACGAACTCGCCGAGCATGACGCCAACCATGGGTTTTGCTTTGCCCTCGACAAACGTCCGTGGAATTTCGGGCCCTGGTTTTCTGACGCAGAATTCCTGTACTGTCGCATCGAAACAGATAAGCTGGTACATCTGGTCGTGATCGGGGGATCCTATGTCTCGTGGCAAGGCCAGCCGTTGCTGAAGGCCAGCGGACCATCGGATTTCTTCGAGTGGCGCAAACGGGGCGCCGTGCTCAATTCCGAACCGGGCCGTTTCACGCTGTCGCCATTGTTCCAGGAATTGACCGGCACGAAGCACTCGGCTGCACCCTCGGACGCCACTACCTTCGCGGAGAAACACTGAATGTGTGGGATTGCTGGAATCCTCGAATTCGGACGCGACGCCCGGGCTGACGCCGCCTCGCTGCGCGCCATGTGCGGCATCATGGCGCATCGAGGCCCCGACGACGATGGCTTCTACACCGATGGCCCTGCCGGTATCGGCATGCGCCGTCTGGCCATCGTTGACCTCAAGACCGGACATCAGCCCATCTCGAATGAAGATGGTTCGCTCTGGATTGTCTTCAACGGGGAAATCTACAACCATCTCGCGCTGCGGGAACAGCTTATCTCCCGCGGACACGATTACCGTACCCACAGCGATACCGAGACGATCCTCCACCTCTACGAAGAGTATGGCCGCGATTGCGTGCAGCATCTGCGCGGCATGTTTGCGTTTGCGATCTGGGACCGCAACAAGAAAACCCTGTTCATCGCTCGTGACCGGCTCGGCATCAAGCCGCTCTACTATCACCTGACGCCGGATCGCCTGCTGTTCGGCTCCGAAATCAAAGTGGTCTTCGCTCATGGCACCGCCCCCATCGAGTTCAATCGTTCGGTGCTGCCTGAGTACCTTGCTTTCGGATATGTCTCCGACGAGCAGACCTTCTATTCCGGCATCCGCAAACTGCTGCCCGGTCACACCATGCAAATCGGCGCAGACGGTCAGCCGCAGATCCTGCAGTACTGGGACCTGGACGCCTCCTCACCTCATGAATCGCGCGACGAGGCTTACTACGTCCGCAGCTATCGCGAATTGCTGGAAGGTGCGGTCCAGAGCCATCTCATGAGCGACGTGCCGCTCGGCATGTTCCTCAGCGGCGGGCTCGATTCGAGCGCGGTCGCAGCGCTCATGACCAGGATTCGAAGGGAACCAATCGAGACCTTCTCCGTCGGCTACGGCGAACAGACTTACAGCGAACTGCCATACGCGCGAATTGTCGCCGATCACATCAAGTCTCAGCACCGCGAAGTGATTGTCAGCGAACAGGATTTCTTCAACGCCTTGCCCCATCTGATCTGGCACGAAGATGAACCCATGGTCTGGCCGTCTTCGGTCTCGCTCTATTTCGTCGCCAAGCTGGCACGGGAGCGCGTGACTGTCGTCCTGACCGGCGAAGGTAGTGACGAAACACTCGCCGGCTACACTCGCTATGCCTTCACACTGAAAAACGCCACCTTGGATCGGGCCTATAGAAGCGTTGTCCCGGACGCATTTCGCCGCGGTTTGCGTAATACCGTGGCCTCTTCTTCTTTGCTCGGTGCCACTTTGCGTCGCAAGCTGGAACACACCTTCCTCGCCAAAGACGGCGCTTCGTGGGCTTCGTTCTACTTTGACAATTTCTTCTCGGCATTCAGCGCTGCCGAGCAAACCAGCCTTCTCACTCCGGAATTCGCCGCCGCGTTCGCTCCCGCTCTCGCCTACAAGAATGTGCTCCAGTACTGGGAACGCTCTTCCGGTGAGATGCTGCAGCGGCTGCTCTACACCGACATCAAGACCTATCTCGTCGAGCTCCTCATGAAACAGGACAACATGAGCATGGCCGCGTCGATCGAGAGCCGCGTTCCCTTCCTCGACCACGTGCTGGTCGAGTTCGCCACACGCATCCCGCGCGAAGTTCAACTTAAAGGCCTCGCCGGAAAAACAATCCTGAAAAAAGCGGTCGAGGACATTCTGCCGAACGAAATCATCTACCGGCCCAAGCTCGGGTTCCCGACTCCCTGGAGCGGGTGGCTCGCCGGGCCACGGCTGGAGACGATCCGCGAGATGTTGCTCGAACCGCGGAGCCTTGACCGCGGATATTTTCGCCGCGACACAATCGAACGCCTGTTCGCCGAGCATCGCGAGCAGCACCGCGACAACTACGACCGCATCTGGCGGCTGCTGAACCTGGAGTTGTGGCACCGGGTGTGCCTGGAAGGCGACGCCCACCCGGAAACAGCAGAAATAGACGTCCGGCTGGCATCCGCCCGGTAGGCGGTCGGATCACGCCGTAATCGGAAATCGTAGCTATAATCTCGGCCATGCCTATCGGGGCTGCGACACTCCCGCTGTTCCTGCTATCGGCTCTGATGTTTGCTCAGACCCCTGCTTCTTCCCCGCCTGGCTCGCCTCACCAAAAGCGCGCAGATGCCACAACCATCGAACTCCGCGATGCCGCGAATGCGCAAACAACGGACGACTCGGATCCATGCGCCACCAACGTTGACAGCCCTGAGGTTCACGACGTGAAGGAGGTCAATGGCGGAGGGCTCATTCACAAGGTTGCGCCCAAGTATCCTCGCAGCGCTCGCAAAGCCCACATTGAAGGCACCGTGGTCCTGTGCGCTGTCATACAAAAGGATGGAGTCATCAGAGATCTGCGCGCTGTTTCAGGCCCTCCGGAACTTATTCCCGCCGCGATGGGGGCGGTCAAGAAATGGCGGTATCGACCCTACGTTTTTCAGGGCCAGACCATTGAGGTCGGCACCGACATCCGGGTCAACTTTCAACTCACACCTTGATTCTCCTGGCAGCCCCTCTCGTGGTCTTCGAGGACACTGTTGTGCACTGAGCCTCGCAGTGTCTTTTCGTGTCTGGACAACCACCCGTCACGATCCACTAACATTCACAAGGGACAAAGAAGCGGCAACCCGCCTCTGACCCCCAATGGCCTCTTCTCGCGATGCCCACGTTTCCTGGGTCAGGCGCGAAACGGCAGCATAGGAAAGCCCGGCACACACGTGCGGGGAAGGCCTTTGTTTTGAATATTTTGATCTAAGCTCTTTGAAATCAATATTTTGACATCAGAAGCCACCTTTAACCCTTTATTCCACAATATTTTGACGCAGGAAGGGGGGAGGGGAGGGGGGACGCCCTGTACTGAATGGTAAACCCCGCTCTAGCGGTGCTGGAGCATTCCGCGATACAGGTCAGCCCATTGGTCGCGCACCGCTTCCCAGGTGTATTTCTTCGATTCCGCGAAAGCGTTGTGTGCTAATCGCAACGCCAGCGCAGGATCGCGCAGCAACCGGACTACGTTCGCGGCCAGTGCCTTCTCGTCGCCCACGGCTGACAGCAAGCCCGTACGCTCATGCTCGACCAGGTAAGGCATGGACTCAGGCGAGGTGGTCACGACGGGCGTCCCGGCACCGAATGCTTCGATGATCGAAACCGGCATGTTGTCCAGCCAGGACGCGTTGATGAAGATGTCAGCAGCGTCGTAGTACTTTCCGATCGTCTGGCGCGAAGCCACGCCGGTGAAGTTGACGCCCGTGAGTTTCAGTTCAACAACGAGATTTCGGACGTCGCCTTCGAGCGGTCCGCCGCCGACCAAATCGAGTTGCGCGTTCGGATATGTCTTCTTGACTTCGGCGAAGGCGCGTACGACCACGTCGATGCTGTAGTACGTGGAGAAGCCGCGCGTGCAGACAAGATGCGGGCGAAGCGAATTGCGCTCGCGATAGCGGAACTGCGAGAGGTCGACCAGGTTCGGCACGACGCTGGCTTTCAGCCCGAACTCGCGGAAGACATCGACAAGATAGCCTGAGGGAACGACGATCTGATCCACGCGGGACAGCACCAACATCCCGGACCGGAAACGCTGCAGATGGTCCCGAGCCTCGCCGCTGCGATAGTTGATGAGCGTCTTTGCCCCGCGCAGGCGGGCGAAGAACCATGCCGGCGCCGGCGCCAGCAGAAACGACCAATACGACGCAGAAAAAATGTGCGCGACGTCGACGCCTTTCAGTCCACGCCACAAATGCCAGAAATAAATCGGCTCGCGCAGGATTGTCCGCAGTCCCGGAATTCGTTCCGCCCGCTCCAACCATCGAGGCAGCGGCGGATCGACTCCAATCAAGCAGATCTCCACTTCGGGATCGTCGTGCCACAACCGCAGGAGCAGATCAGCTTGCACCGCCTGTCCCCCGACGTAGCGCAAGCTCGGCGCGACGATCGCCACTTTTATCCGCTTCGGACCTGCGCTGTTTGGTTCGTTCATGCGACGGAATTGCCCAGCTTTCTGCGCAGAAGGTTCTGGTACAGCTCCTGATACTGGTTGCGCACTTGTCCAAGGCTGAAATGCGCGTCGACGAATGTTCGAGCATTGCGTCCCTGCTGTTCTCGCAACGCTGGTTTCGTGAGCAGCGTAATCACCGCGTCCGCGAACTCGGCCTCGTTGCCGGGCGCTGCGAGCATGCCGCGCTGCACGTCGACCAGTTCCGGATTCCCGCCGCCACGATAGGCGACGACCGGCAATCCCGATGCCATGGCTTCGAGGATCACATTCGACAAGCTCTCCGAATCCGACGTAAGCACGGCCACGTCCAGCGAAGCGTGTACGGCGTTGATGTCGCGGCGGTCGCCGAGGAAGACGACAGAATCGCGCAGGCCAAGCTTCTGCGCCTCCTGTTCCAGTTCGGCGCGCAGCGGACCGTCTCCGGCAAGCAGGAATTCCACGTTTGGTACCTGCTGCCGGATACGTGCAGCGATGCGCAGGAATCCGGAATGATTCTTGTAGCGCGCATTCATACGAGCGACCATGCCGACGCGCAATACTCCAGAACGCCGCGGCACCGCCGGATCGGCAGGTGCGAAGACTTCCGCAGGAAGCGCATTGCCGATCACCACCAGCTTCTCGCGCGGCACTCTATTCTCGACCAGACGATTGGCTGCAGCGTGCGAATTACACACGATGGCATCGCAGAAGCGAAATGCCGCCACTTGTACGCGGAACTGTGCCGGCGTCATCAGGTCACCGATCTGGCGGTGACTTCCGATTACGACTGGAACCCGAGCCAGCCTCGCAGCGGGAACGAGCGTCATGTTTGCATAAAAGTCGAAAGCGTGGGCAATCTGCACGCGATGCCGGAGCAAGTGAGAACGCAGACGCCAGCGCGAGCGCAGAGCGCGCCATCCGAACAGGCTGCCGCCGAGACGAAACTCAGGAACATTTCCGAACATTTCCGCGAAGGGGCCGCCGGCACGAATACAGCCCAAATGAATGCTGAATTTGTCGGGATCGAGATTCTGGGCGAGTACGGCGAACTGGCGTTCCGATCCGCCCGTCTCGAATGTGTTCACCATCAGAAAAAGGCGGATGGAGGCAGGCACGGATGAAACCGATGCAAGGCTCGCGGAATCGGCGGTTGCCACCCCGTCATTCTCCCACGGGCGCGGAAGCCAGAGCGGGTAGCGAGGCTGGCACCTTGCGCCTCGAGTCCGCGACCAGCGGAAGGGATGACAGTCCCGGGGCGCTGACGTACTTTTCCAGAAAGTTGCGGTGCCAGAGTTCGAACATCAGGAGGCGCCAGAGGCGTCCCGTCATGGTGCGGCCGCGATGCAGGTGGTCGTCCATCAGCTTGCGCACGCCGTCGGCGACAAAGTAGCCACGCTGGAGAGTGCGCGGTTCGACGAGGATCATCAGCATGTCGCGCAGCTCGTTCCTCATCCAGTGGACGAGCGGCAGAGAGAATCCCTGTTTTTCGCGATACAGAACCTCGCGCGGCACGCCGACGCGCTCGGCCAGTTTGCGCAAGATGTATTTCTGCTTGCTGCCGCGCAGCTTCCAGTCCGCGGTCAGGCTGGCAGCCAGTTCGACAAAGACGTGATCGAGGATGGGCACGCGGACTTCGAGCGAGTTCAGCATGCTCATGCGGTCCACCTTGGTCAGAATATCGGCGACCATGTAGGTCTTGGTGTCGACGTAAAGGAGTTGGCTGACCGGATCTTTTGCGGGAGCCTTGGCGAAATAGCGTCGCAGAACGTTGGCGGGATCGTCGCTGCGGCGCAGGATGTCGCGGAAACCGTCGGAGAGCAGCGGCGTGTCGCGCTCGAACGCGGGCACGAACGAGAGGCCATCGACGTAACGTTCCTGCCAGGGGAGCGAAATGTTGTAGCTGAACTTGCGGCCCTGCATGGTGTTCGGCAAGCGCGGAAAAACCTGGTTGCGATAAAACTTGCGTGCCCATTCAGGGACATGCTCGAAGATGCGCCGGCTGGAATGAATGCGGTAGCGGTCGTATCCAGCAAACATTTCGTCGCCTCCATCGCCGGAAAGAGCAACGGTGACGTGTCGCCGCGCCATCTGAGACACGTAATACGTCGGCAGCATGGAGGAATCGCCAAACGGCTCCTCAAGTGAACTGGTGAGGTGCTCGACGGTCTGCACGACGTCGGGCTCGAGGATCATCTCGTGGTGATCGGTGCCAAACTTGCGCGCCACGATGCGAGCGTAGTCGGCTTCGTTGAAATCGTCTTTCTTGAAGCCGATGGAAAACGTCTTGACCGGACCGGAACTGGCGCGAGCCATGAGAGCGACCACGGTGGAAGAATCGGTGCCGCCACTCAAGAAAGCGCCCAAAGGCACGTCCGAGATGAGGCGCATCTTCGTCGCTTTGAAAAGCTCGTGCTCCAGTTCCTCGAGGCACTCTTCTTCGGTCTTGGGAGAATGGGTGCCGAATTCGGGAAGGTCCCAATACTGGCGGACGCGAATCTCACCGTTTTCGAATTCCAGCAGATGTCCCGGCGGAAGTTTCTGGATTCCGGTAAATGCCGTGATGGGATCGGGTACGTAGCCGTAATAGAGGTACTCGAGCAGGCCCTGTGAATTAACTTCCGCGAGCTCCGGAGTGACCGCGAGAATCGATTTGACCTCGGATCCAAAGTAGAGCTTCCCGTTGTGCAGCGCGTAGTGCAGGGGCTTCTTGCCAAGGCGGTCGCGGGCGAGCAGGAGTTTGCGCTTTGTCTTGTCGTAGATGGCGAGACCGAACATGCCGCGCAGTTTCTGCACGCATTCGGAACCCATCTCTTCGTAGAGGTGGATGATGACCTCGGTGTCGGACTTGGTTTTGAAATGATGCCCGTTCTTCTCCAGGTCCGGATGCAGTTCGAGGAAGTTGTAGATTTCGCCGTTAAAGACAATCCAAGCGCTACGATCCTCATTGAAGATCGGCTGATGGCCACCAGAAAGGTCAATGATGCTGAGGCGCCGCATGCCGAGACCAGCGCCATCGGCGACGTAGATGCCTTCATCGTCCGGTCCGCGATGAAGGATCGGGTCGCACATCTGGCGCACGAGTGCTTCCGTGATGTTGCTCTCGCGGGTGGCGCTGACGACTCCGGCAATTCCGCACATAGTTCTCTGGCTATCCTTTCGCAGTCACGGGAACGGCATTCCACTTGTCAGAGGTGACGGGCAAGGTTGCGATCGATTTGAGGCGGTAGTCGCGATACTGTCCCGGATTCCCTTCCCTGCCGTCGCACGCCGCCAGGATGATGTTGGTCATTTCGCGCGCCGTTACAAAATGCAGCGTTTCTTTCCGATCCACGGCTCCGGTCGTCAATTCTTGCAGAAACAAACGGAAGGAATGGCCGATCACTGCCTCTTTCTGTGTTGGATCCATGCTGTGGCAGTGCAGTTTAATGAAGAGCCAGTCGGGACGACCCTGCACCGAGATGCGGGCCTGCTTCCACTTCGAAAGGCGGTGCAGACTCATCGGATTGTGACGGGTAACGGCGCTGGTTTCGAAGAACAATCGTGGCGAGCGCAAGCCTTTCTTCCAGTCTGCCAGCAACGGGCCCTGCACGATCAGGGGAAACATGTGCGGCACGCGTCCCACAGCCAGGTCGCGCCCAACGCGGTGGGGCGAAGCATGATCGAGAGGCAGCCCGCACTCGTACAGGGAGTTCAGCTTTGCGATCTGCGCGGGATGGTAGAGGCCCGCCGGTAGAGTGAAATCGGCGTAGCACCCGGTCTCGGACAGCACCTGCATCTCCGAATCCACGCCACAGAATCTTCCGCCGTGGGAGTTGGCCAGGGCAAAGTCTCCATGCACAAAAGCGTAGCGCGGCTGATCGCATCCTTTTTCCACCGCGAGGCAGCGATGATGAAACGCGAGCTGGTCGCGAAACTCGCTCAGCACTCGTCTGGTGTTCTCGGCCGTGTCTGGTTGGTTCACGCCGTGGTGCAGGTGAACCTCAACCTCTCCCCAGCCTGCGTGGCAATGATCGGCCAGGATTTGCAGCAGGCCTTCGTCGTACTGCTCCGCCGGATAGAAGTAGGTGTGGACGAACGGCTTGCCATCATGGTCGCGCCATTCGCCGACCGTTTGCGGATACTCTCGAACCCACTCTTCGAGGCGCCGTTCCTGCTCCGCGCGGGCCACACGCTTCTGTCCACCTTCCGGGTGAATCGCCGGTTCGAAATGATCGGCGAGCGCGATCATGAGATGCACGGGTCCACGCGGCGCGGCGCCCAGGGAGCGCATGGCGGCGCCCGGAAGGACCTTCGCACCGTACGTGATTTTCTTCTTCAGACCCATGATGATGAACGTACTGCCCGTGGACCGCTGGGGCTAAAGCCTTCGATCAAAACATAGCCTTATCGCAGTGGTGAACCGCTGCGCCACCCAAAATCCCGATGTGCAACCTAAACTCCACTGCGACACTACGAGTTCTTTCTAACCCCGCCGCTCGGGCTTGCGCCCGCGCACAGCGATGGAAAATTCTCCGATGTCCAGATCTTCCATACCCATCGCCCGATACCAGCTGAAGACCTCTTCGTAGGTGTGCTTGGACTGATATTGAGGCGAGTACCAATCAAACGTGTCGAGCATGCGCGCTTCGGGATCTTTCTGGCGATTGACCGGGAATACATGATGAACGGCGCCGCCCACGGAGCGTCCGACCAGTGGGATACGCCGCAGACCCTGTTCGAGGTTGTAGACAACCGGCACGGCAACTTTCAGGATGCCATGCAGCGTCTGGGGTTTCATTTTCGATGTGAACCGCCGGTAGAAATCGCTGAAGCGATACCACTTGTTGTAGCCACTGTACAGCCACACGGCGAGGATCCCGCCGGGCTTCAAGAACTTCTCCAGCGACTTGACTGCCGCTTCGCAGTCGGGGGTGTGATGCAGGACGCCGACGCTATAAATGACATCGAAGGTCTCGGGCGCGAACGGCAGTGCGAAAACGTCAGCCTGAAAGGCAACGAATTCGCGATTCGCCAGATTCTTGGCGGCCACTTCGGCTGCGGCGCTCAGATCAATGCCAACGACGCGAGCTCCCCAGCGGGTGGCGACTTCGGCAAAGCGGCCCATGCCGCAGCCGACGTCAAGAACCAACTTGCCTTTCAGTTCTTCGGGCCGCAGGGCGGTCTTCATCAGGAAATGGCGTTCGGACTCGCGGACTTCATCGTGATCGAGCTGAGTCTTCTGGTAGCGATGCCACTGGAAGCCGAAGCTGGCGGCATAGTGCTGGGCGTCGACAAAGCGGGCGATGCCATTGACGAATGGATAGGCGCGCTTGCACGCCGGGCAGACGTAGCCTCCGCTGGCATCGCTGTCGAGGCTTGCGCCGCAGTTCAGGCAGCGCAGAATGGCGCGCAGGTCACCGGACAGAGGTGACTGCACCGGTTGTTCTTCCGTAATCGGCATAGGTCTCCAGGAAATGGCGCGACTTTTTCGGCGGAGGAACCGGAGCGCCGGGTTCTTGTTGTTCTCGCTCTTTCACCGTCTGCAGCAAAGTGGCTGTAAATGCGACCGCAAAATAGGGAAAGAACTGGTAAGCCTCGGGCGCAAACAACGCTCCGACGATAAAGCCAATCAATGAGCTGTGCAGCGCTCCCACGAACAGCACGATGTCAGGATCGAGGTTCTTGGTTCGAAGCAGGATCGAAAGGTTCTTGAAGCCCCGGCCGAAGAACATGAGATACAGAATCAGGCAGGGTATGCCGCCCTCGACGCAGATCTGCAGATAGGTCATGTGCACTTCGTGCCAGATCCCGGAATACGTCACGAAGTTATTGACGCCCAGTCCAAGGATGGGATAGTGCTCGATGCCGTCGAGCGCGCGCAGCATGAGGTACTTGCGATCCTCGTACGAGCCATAGGCGGATTGCTCGGTCGAACTGTCTCCTGACAAGGCGGTGAAGCGGTCGTAGAGCTTGCCGCCGACGGTGACCATGAGCAATACGGTCAGGAAGGCCGTGGCTACGATCAGGTAGTAGCGTTTTCCGCGAATCCCGAAGTGCCACAAGGTCACGGCTCCGCAAAGGACCAGGTCGATGAAGCCGGCACGCGACGCGGTCAGGAAGATGGCCGTCATCATACACAGCATTCCGCCAAGCCAGATGACTTTGGCGAACACGCTTTTCGCCGTCAGCATGAAGGCGAGAGCAAACGGAATGGTGAGCACGATGGCGAAGGCGAGATCGTTCGGATTGGAGTAAATGCCGCCGAGAACGCCTTCCAGGCGGGGCATATCATGCCCTTTGATAATGGAGACGATACAGATGACGACGACCGATCCTGCCTGAATGAAAATGATCCGGCGCAGACGGTCGAAGGTCGTGATCAGCAAGAACGTAAGGGCCCAGGCCACGAAGACCTTCGAAATATCGATGGTGCGGGAGACCGCTCCGCCTTTCCAGATCGGCGACAGAAAGCCACCGACGTAGAGCAGTCCGATCATGGCCAGCAGGTACTTGCCTTCCTTGGGGATGTCTTTGAAGGTGCGCTTGGTGCGTCCCAGGCTGGAGAACAGTCCCCACATCGCCAGGATGGCCGTGATCTTGGCCAGCGGAACATACTTGAAACCGGGAATCCAGTCGCCAGGCCGCGCGCAATAGACAAAGAAGAACGCGCTCAGCCAGAAGAAGGCGCCCTTGGTGGCGTCGACGACCGGAGCGATCTTTCGCCGTCCCAGGATGTCGGCCGCAACCGCCGTTCCGTTATCGCCGATAGCCACAATCCCTCATTTCTCGACTCTATGCCATGCGCGCCGCTACCGGGCGCAGGTCTGAACTCTGTTTTTCCGCGATCGAGCGCAGGACTTCGCCAAAGCGATCGCCGATCGCCGGCCAGTCGTATCGTGCCGCAGTCTCTGCCGCCGCTACTTCATATCGGCGGCGCAGTTCGCGATCCCGAAGGAGCATCATGACCGCTTGCGCAAATGAGCGGGGATCGTCGGCCAGCATAATGTCACGGCCATGGTGAACATCCAGGCCCTCAGCTCCTACGGTCGTCGAGACTACTGCCTTGGCGGTCGCCATCGCTTCGTAGATTTTCAGGCGTGTTCCGCCGCCGATTCGCAGTGGCACAATCACGACTGCGGACTGCTGCAGATGTTCCACAACTGACGGCACCCGGCCAGTCACTTCAACCGACTCAGAGGCCCATTTCAGCACTCGTTTACCGGGATTGCGGCCGACAATGCGAAATCGCGCTGCTGGTACTTCCGCCTTAACTGCTGGCCAGATCTCGGTGCAGAAATAGTCCACGCCATCGGCGTTCGGTTCCCAGTCCATCGCCCCGACAAATGTGACGAGCGGCGGCGGCTCAGGAGCATTGGGAACAGGCCGGTACGCGCCCAGGTCGACGCCGGTCGGAACCACGGTGATGCGATCGGCGTTCACCCACTGGGTCATCAGGGCGCGGTCACTTTCCGAAACGGCAATCACGTGATGGAATCTTTGCACTTCATTCTGCTCGTAGCGCAACATCTTGCGAAATTCTGTGCCGTACATCGCCCTCATCACGGGATTTTCCGCGGTGGCGGCATGGCGCCGCCAGATTTCGCTCTCCACATTGTGCTGAAAGAGCACACTGGGGATGGTCAGACGCTCAGGAAAATTCACGGCCACGTCTAGAAAGTCACATACGGCGACATCAAAGCTCTTCTCGCGAAACCAGCGGCCCAGTTGCTTCTGGACTTTGGGGCTGGCAAATCGGCTCACCGCGTAAGGCGCCTGATTCCCCACATGGAGTAGGTAGTCCAGGGCGCGGGCAGGTCGCGAGAGTTCTTGCTTGCCGGTACATATCGCTACCGAACCAGGCAACTGCCGACGCAGTTCGCTCTCATACGCGGGGTCCGGATCACCCCCGTAGTACGAGTAGAACGTAACTTCATGCTGCGAAGACAGGTGCCGCAAGACGTGGTACGAACGGATATTGCCGCCATTCTCGACGGGCAAGAGCTTATCGGCTTTGACCCAGAGGATACGCATGGCGTTCAGCGAGCCCAGACCGCCTTCCTGCCGGTCACGAAGTTGATGAGGGCGACCAGGGCGGCGCAATTCAGGACAACGAAGGTCCGCGCAGCATCGGACAGGCGAGATAGAGGCCCAATCTTCAGGTGCGCCATACCGGCGAAGCTCAAGGCATAAAACGCAAGTTGCACCCACAGTGCTGCCCGATAGAACGGTTGTGGCAAGAAGAGGGAGGCGATCAGCATGGCTACCAGGGCCAGGGGCACAATCAGGCGCGAGAGTTTGTGGCTGACGAATGCGAAGCGAATTGGATTCTTCCCGCTCAGCAGCCACGGAGCGAGTTGCAGAAGCTGATAGTTGCCGCTGAGGGTTCGCACTTTGCGGGAGAACTCGCGGCTCTCGCCGAGGTCGGGAGAATCCCAGGCTCGGGCGCGGGAATCGAAAACGACGCGAAATCCCTTTCGTGCAACCTGCATGGGCAACAGAACGTCATCGAGGATCGTTCCCTGCGGCAGTGGTTCCAGAAGGTCTTTTCGCGCGCAGTAAATCGCACCGGTGGCGCCGGCGACCGAGCCGGACGCGGATTCCAGTTCGCGAATCACTTTCTCGATGCGCCAGTAGAGGCCCATGCCTTTCCCGGTTTCTCCATTCTGCGGATCGCCCAGCATGAGTTCTCCGCTCACACAACCGATCGCTGGATCGGCAAAGTTCTCGATCATCAACCGCAAAGCTGCTGGTTCGATCATCTGGCGGGCGTCGGTAAACAGCACGATCTCGCCGTCCGCTTTCAGCAAGCCGTCATTGAGCCCGACAGCTTTACCCTGCGAAGCCGGGTTGATTACGGTTCGCACTCGCGGGTTGGTCCCGTAGCCGCTGAGAATCCCCACAGTCTGGTCGGTCGAACCATCCGAGACGACGACCAGGTTGAGCTTGTCCGGGGGATAATCCAGCGTCAGCAGGTTCTCCAGCTTGCGGCCGATGACGGCTTCTTCATCCCGGACCACCATGACGGCCGATACTGGCGGCTCGGTCGTCCCACGGCGCACTGGACGTGGCGCCCACCGGCTGCGCCACCACAGCCATGCCGCGTATCCGAAGTAGGAATAAGCGACGGTCGCGGCTGCGATCCAGAAAACCCATTTCATTGCGCGCCCCGGCGCAACAACACGGTCTTGACGGTCTGGAACATGATCACAAAGTCCAGTCCGATGGAAGCGTTCTTGATATAGAACAGGTCGTACTGCAACTTCTCGCGAGCGTCATCGACGGTGCTGCCGTACTTGTACTTGATCTGGGCCCATCCCGTGAGTCCCGGCCGCACCATGTGGCGCACACCGTAGTAAGGAATCTCTCTGGAGAGCCACTCCACGAACTCGGGGCGTTCGGGCCGCGGGCCCACAAAAGCCATGTCGCCCTTGAGCACGCACCATAACTGGGGAATCTCATCGAGGCGCGAGGAGCGAAGGAACTTGCCGACGCGGGTGATACGGGGATCGTTGGCGCCCGCCCATTGCGCACCGTTGACTTCCGCGTCCTGACGCATGGTGCGAAATTTGATGACCTTAAAAGTGGAGCCGCCTTTGCCCACGCGCTTCTGGGTATAGAAAGCCGGGCCCTTCGAATCGAGTTTGACGACCAGCCAGACCAAGGGGAATAAGGGCGCAGACAGGATCAGACCGGTCAGCGAGATCGAGACGGAGAGCACGCGGCGAAATGCCACGAACATGCTGCTTCGCCGAAAGCCCTCGGAAAATACCAGCCAGCTGGGATTGAGATTCTCGACCTCGATTTTGCCCGACATCTTTTCCAGCCATGAGGTCGCCTCTTCGATCTTGACACCCTCCAAGCGCAAGGCGAGCAACTCCTGCATGGGAATGGTGCCGCGCCGGTCGGGCATGGCAACGATCACGCGATGCACTTTCTGTTTGCGGGCCACTTCCATCAAGTGGGCCGCCACGGAGTCACGCGTTACCGCCCCCTCCAGTTTCCCGGTCCAGCTGGCAACTTCGATTCCCAGTTCCGGATTCTTGCGCAAGCCTTGCACCAGCCGTTGCGCGCGCTCGCCCGTTCCCAGCACGTAGATGCGCTCGACCAGGATGGGGAGTTGCACGAGCCAGCCAAAACCGACGCGCCAGCCAATCAGGGCAGTGGTGAGAATGAGCAAGCCGAATTCCGAAGCCCCGTTTTTGAGCAGGTCCTCATTGGGACGGAAGTAACTGACGGCGGCGAGGGCAAACGCCAGAATGGCGGGCACCATGAGCAAACGAAAATAGAGTTCGCTTTTGGTGTTGACCATCGCGGTATCGTAGAGGTCGAACCAGTGGGAACAGAGCAGGACCAGGATGGTGACGCCCAGGATCTTGACGTATCCGCCCTCGTAATTGAGGACGATGTAATAGTCGTCCGGATGCGCGAGGAACGCACCGAGCAGAAGCGAGCTCCAGACAATGAGCGCTTCTCCGACCAGCAAGATCAACTTACGGATCGGATAATAGACATTGAAGAGCCGGATCACCTAGTCCCTCGGTTCGTTTTAGGCAGGGCTGCTAACAGCCTCGCCGTAGTAGTACTTGGATTGTGGAAGCTGGTCGGCGGCAATGCCGTTGAGCACCACGCCGAGCAGCAATTTGTCCTGGAATTCTTCCCGGGCACGCCGAGCCAGATCCGAAGGCGTTACGTTGGAGCGAACGACCATGAGGACGCCTTCACAGAAATTGGCGAGCAGTGTCGAGTCGGCGACCGGAACCACCGGCGGCGTGTCGAGAATGATCCAGTCAAAGAGAGGCTCGACGCGCTGCAGAAAGAGTTTCAGGCGGCCATTCGCGAGCAGTTCGGGCGCTGCCGACGCGGTGCGGCCGGCGGGAACGAAGAACAGGTTCTCGATGGGCCCGCGCTGCATGATGGCGAATTCGTCGCATTCGCCGAGCAGATAGTCGGACAGGCCCGGCGTCTGGCTGGTGCCGAAATGACGATGCATGCCGGGGCTGCGCAGGTCGGCGTCAATTACGAGCACGCGGCGTCCCTGCTGGCGCACGATGACTTGAGCCAGATTGGCGGCGACGAACGACTTGCCCTCCTTGGGCAGGGCGCTGGTGACCATCAGGCGCTTGAGGGGCAGCTTCTCGCGGATCTGATAGAGGCGCGAGCGCAGAGTGCGAAACTCCTCGGCCCCCTTGCGATTCTGGTCCTCCGCAAAGAACAGCATGGTGCGGGAATCCGGGCTCCAGCGAGTCTGTGGACAACGCGCCAGAAGCGTTTCATAGCTCAAGCCCGACGGGCTGGACGGCATCACGGCCGTGGCGGCATGCACCGGTTCGGGCCGTTCCAAAGGTTGCAGTTCTGGTTGTTGCAAGGCAGGCTCGACGTGCCCCCCCATGGAGGATGCTCTTTCCTGTTCGGCCCGTTTCAAAGCGTCATGGATACGGCTCATAGTTTCCTTTCCTTGGGGAGCTCTTGTTCGGATTGGCGCAGCCGGTCAGCCAGCGTTGCCAGGGTTCGCAGTGCATCAACGAGATCAAATTTTTCCGGGGATGCCGGTGGAACGACGGGCGCCAGAGCAGCCGCCGCAGTGCCGTCGCTGAGATCAAAATCCTTGGCCACCGAATCTACGATGTCGGCGGCAACGGTTTTCTTCTGGTCCACGAAGGCGCTGACCAGGCAGTGCTCGCACAGCAGATTGATGACGCGCGGCACGCCGCTGGAGTAGCGATAGAGAGCCATCATGGCTTCGGGATCGAAGATCGGGTCGCCGTTCGAGCCCGCAATTCGCAGGCGCTGAGTGACGTAAGCCTTCGTTTCTTCGAGATTGAAGGGATGCGTCTTGGCCCGAAGGGTGAGGCGCTGGCGCAACTGGCGCAACTGGGGTTGTTTCAATCGCTGCTCCAGTTCCGGCTGTCCGACGAGAACAATCTGCAGCAGCTTCTCGGTGAAGGTCTCGAGATTGGTGAGCATGCGGATCTCTTCCAGGACTTCATCGGAAAGGTTCTGCGCCTCGTCGACGACGAGCACGGCGGTTTCGCCGGCGCGGTAGCGATCGAGCAGCCAGTTGTAGAGCCGCTGCAGGATCTGGCTCTTCGATTTCGAATCACAAGGAATGGCGAAGTCTGCCATCATGAAGTCAAGAAACTGCGGCACGTCAAGGCGCGAGTTGAAGATGAAGGCCGTGGCCACCTGCTGCAGGCGCAGCCATTCCATCAGCTTGTTGATCAGCGTCGTTTTGCCCGTGCCCACTTCGCCGGTCAGCAACACGAAACCCTTGCGGCTCTGAATGCCATAGGTAAGGCAAGCCAGGGCCTCCTCCGTATGCCGCGTCAGGTACAGGTACCGCGGATCCGGATTGACGTTGAACGGGTTGGCGCGAAGCCCGAAAAACTCTTTGTACATACGTTTCCCTTAGACCCCGATCTTCTCTCTGCCGGGGCGGTCGTTTTCGCGTGTCCAGAAGTGTCGCCGGCCGTTGCCATTGCCATTGACCACGACTTCTTCCACCTCGTCAGAGACCCAGGGCACGGACACGAGCAAGGGCAGGTCCATGGCTGCGGCAGCGTCTTTCTCTGTACGAATCGATTTGTCGCGGAGCTCAAGCCAGATGGCAATGACGATTCCCAATGCCAACCCAGCACCCAAACCGCCACCGGCAAACAGCAGACGGTTGGGGAAACTCGGCGAATCGGGCAAGCCGGCCGGCTGCAGAACGCGCATCTGCTCACCCTGCTGCTCGGTTTCCATACTGGCAGCCAGTTCCGAGGAACTCTTCTTGGCCAAGAGATCGCGATAGAAGTTCTGCGCGTTGTCGTAGTCGCGGGTCAGGGCTTTGTACTGTTCTTCAATCGTGGGGCTCATCGCTGTCCGGCTCTCATAGAGCTGGATCTGGCTTTGCAACCTCTTCTCGTCGACCGTAGTTTGGGCAATGACGTTTTCGTACTGGTGCACCTGGAGACGGAGCTGGCGAATCTCGGGAGGCTCCGATGCGTTGCTCTTCTGGGTGGTATCGGTTGCCTTGTCTTCCGCGTCGTTGATTTCCTTGAGCTTCTTCTGCACCTCGGCGATATCGGCCTTGGTTTTGATGACGTCGGGATGGTCATCGGTGTAGCGGGCCTGCAATTGGAGCAACTGTGCCTGCAGGAGGTTCAACTGCTGTTCCAGGGTTTGCGGATTGGTGCTCGATTGCGAAGTCTTCCAGGAGGCGAGCTGCTGCGAGAGCAGGCTCTCGGTATAGGCCTTGTCCTGCTGCGCGCGATTCAGCGTCTGGCTGGTGGCGTCCAGTTGACTGTTCAGCGACATCAGGATGCGCACATTGTTTTCGGCGTCGCCGGGCAACTGCCCCATGTATTGTTTCTTGAATGCAGCCAGCTTGGAGTCCTGCTCGTCGAGGTCGCGCTTGGCGTCATCCACCTGGCGGCCGAGAAACTCGGTGGTGCTGCGTGCCGCGGTTTCGCGCATGCGCAGGTTCTCTTCCAGGAGCAACGAGGTCAGCTCGCTGCAAATCTGCTGCGCCCGGCGCGGGCTGCTGGAGATGAAGTTGACGTAGAAACCGGGCAGCGGAGTACTGCTACCGGGCTTCTTGGTGGACTTGGTCTTCTTCGTGGAGCCCGAGGAAGAAGACGATGAGGACGCGCCGCCCGAAATGTCCGTAATCACGGGTTCGAGCGACATGTTGCTGCGGATCTCCTGGATGATCTCGCCTTCCTCTCCCGGCTTGGCGAGGCCCAGGCGCTCGACCACCGGCCGCAGGCGATTGCCCGCCAGCACCTGCTGCTGCATGGTTGCCAGGCGTTGCGTGAAGTCGGAGGTGATCACCGGCTGCACGTATTGGTCGGGCACTTTCTGGCCTTCGACGAGAACCAGCGACTGGGAGTTGTACTTGGGCGGAAAAACGTAGGACACGAGGAAGCCGGCCAAAGGCGCCAACAGCGCCGGAATCAGAATCACCTTGAGGCGCCGCCGTACCATCGCCAGGTAATCGTCCATTGTCAGATCGCGATTCTCAATCATGTTCTTCACCATTCCGGCCGCCTGACGGCGGCCAAAAAATCAGTCGATACGCGTGGGGCGGGGATGCCACTCCACTCCAACCGTTCCCATGTGACGCTCCGAAATCCGGCTGCACAAACCCTGGTCCTGACAGAACTTGTTGTCAAAATTCAAGTCATTGAAACGATACGCGGCAAAGGCCGACCACTCGCGGCCGAGATGCTTGCGCAACAGGAGACGCACAAAACCGTGGTCGAAAGTGTTTCCGGGCAGTCCCTGGGTAAGTTGTTCCTGCAGCCGGCGGTTGTGGGCATACCCCAGATCGCCGTAAATTTCCCAAGTTCGCGCCAGGGGCCGGGTGAGGCCCAGCCGTACTGCTTGTGTGTCGGAACCGGCAAAGAAGCCGGAGCCGGCAGTGGTTAACTTCTCGTAACTGGCAGCCAGCGAGGTGCGTGTAAACCGGTAGCGAAACACAGCCCGGCCATTGGAGGTCCAGCGGTGTATGTTGACGGGGGTCGAACCCGGTACAGGAATCTCAAACAGCAGGTACTCGGGACCGCCGCCCAGAGTCATGCTCATCTTCCCGCTGATGGTGTGTCCCCAACGGAAATTGATGATGTGGGCGTCAATCTGCCCGCCAGCATCCTGCGGAAAACGGAACTGCTGGAAGCCGTAGACCGCCGCGATCTGGTCTCGGCGTCCAAGCATGTAGCTGTATCCGCCTTCAACGAGTTCCCGATCGCTGTTAATCAGCACGTGGGTATCGTCGAAGAAATGGGCATTGCTGAATCCGACGGCAAAGGTGACCGCCGAGCGTGGTGTCAGGCTCTGCACCACATCGACCAGAGCGCTGTTGGCAATGCGCGGCGTCAGACCGACGGAGCCGAATTGGCCATTGCCGAAGAAGTGGCTGCCAGGAAGACCGCCGCCGGCGAGGCCCGACTGTCCGGAGCCGGTGGCGATACCCAGTCCGGGAACACCCCCAAAGGCTCCAACACTGAATGAGCCTTCCGGCAGATAGCTGAAGGAATCGCGCAGAGTAAGTCGCCCGGTGCGCCAGCGCGTGATCGCCATGAATCCCGCCGCGTGCAACTGGCGGAAAGTCTGGGTGGAATTGCTGTAGAAGGCGCCACCGCCCAAGTACTCGGCAAAGACGTCAGTTTTTGTGTAGAGGCGCTGCAGGTCCACGGCGCCGAGAAAATGGGTCACCGAACTCACGCTCTGGCCACCCAAGGTATTGTTGGCGTTCGAATCAGCAGTCTCGCTGGCTGACAGGCCGTAGGAAATGAAGCTGCGCTCGCCGCTGCGCATATCGAGCCCGGCTTCGTCGACGCCAGAAATCGGCGGGTTGTCCGGATTGAGAATCGGAGCGCTCTGCCCCAGGGGGGAAACTGGTTCTCTACGCCCGGAGTCGTCCTGTGCGGCCGCAAACAGGCTGACCATCAGGACCGCCAGCAGCACTCGTATTGTCCGCATGGTTGGCATTGTGTTCACCCGTCGTCTACTACGGGACGACAATCGTGTCCCCCGGCTGCAACAGATAGTTCTGATCCATCTTTTCGCCCTTCAGCAGCTTGCGATAATCCACCGGCAGCTTTTCCTGTTTGCCGTTCTGGGTGCGCAGCACGTAAATCTTCTTGGTATTGGCGAACTGAGTCAGCCCGGCGCTGGACAGGGCCTGCAGCACAGTCATATTGGGCAGCATCGGGGTCGCGCCAGAGTGCGACACTTCCCCTGTCAGGTAGACTCTCTTGCTGTTGATGGCGGTGACGACCACGGTGACCCGCGGATTGGCCACGTATTTCTTCAGTTTCTCAGTAAGCGAGTCGGCCAACTGCATGGGCGTCATTCCTGCCGCCTGCACATCATTCAAAAGAGGGAGTGAAATCTTGCCGTCGGGACGTACGGGGAGAGTCGCGGTCAGGTCGGCTTCCTTCCATACGGCGATGTGCAGCACGTCCTCGGGGCCAATGACATATTCGGGACCGGTCTGAGCGCCCGGCGCACTCACCGCTGCGTCGGATGTGGAATTGCCAGAAGGCTGAGCGGGCTCGGCATTCTGCGCGAGCGCCATGCCGCTGACGATCAGCAGTGCCACGGCGGCCGCTCTCCAGGTTCGATTCATATCTTCTCCGTCTCCTTATGCTCCGTACTCTTCGCAACCAATCTGTTTCAGCTTGTAGAGCAGGGCCTTGTAGCTGATCTGGAGTTCCTGCGCGGCACGGCGCCGGTTCCAGCGGGTGCGCGTCAGAACTTGCAGAATCAATTCTTTCTCCGCTTCGCGCGAAGCGGCCTTGGCCGCTTCTTTCAAAGAGACTCTCTCTCCGTTGTGGCGATCGGTACGGCGCAAGAGGGATCTCAGTCCACTCATCGCGAGGGTCTCATCGCCCAGTGCGACAATGGCGCGGGCGGCATCTTTCAGTTCGCGGATATTGCCTGGCCAGTGGTACTCCTGAAAGAAACTCTGGGTCTCCGGGCTCAGGACGGGAACGGCGCGGGAAAAATCACTGGCCGCCGCCGTAAGAAACCACTCCAGAAGAACAGGGACGTCTTCCCTTCTCTGACGTAAAGGAGGCAAGCGCAAGCACACGCTGCTGATCCTGTAGTAGAGATCCTCGCGGAAGCGTCCGGCTTTGACCTCGGGCTCAAGCTCACGGGAAGTGCCGCAGATGAACCTAGGCACGCGCCGGGTTTCGTCGCTTCTGGCAACGATCTGGCGAGTCAACTCCGCCTGAGCGACGGAATCCAGGTCACCGACCTCCTGCAGATATACCGTGCCGCCCGCTCCTTCGAAGCCTGCCAGGAGCTCGTGAGTTGCTCCGCTGCCATGACATACCTGAAACGGGTCCGAAGATCGGCTCGACAGAACATGGATGCGCGCCGCCGCCGCCTTCTTACCCGACCCCGGTTCGGCGACCACCAATACCGGGACGTCATTCTGCGAGAGCTCGCGGATGACGGCTTCCACTGTGCGCATGCCGGAGCTGACGCTCTCCAGCCAAACGGGAGTTCCGCTGGCGGGCAGCAGTCCGCTTCTGGTCGCAAATTGGGAGTTCTTGGTTTCCATGCTTGTCTTCCGAGAACGGGGGGCAGAGTCTCGGTTGAAGCGTGCATCGACTTAGTGCACACCGGCTGCCATCCCTGCGCTATGGCGGGATGCATGGGTCGCAAATTTCCCTATATTTTTCAATAACTTACATTTTCATATTACAAGTTCTGTGGCGGAGACCTTAGCACCGTTTCGGACAAATGGGAAACTTTTTTCCCACTTTTCCCAAGGAGGGAGGGAATGGGTTGGGACGACCCTCCTCCGTCCGCCGCGCGTTGTGTTCAAAGGTCGGGACATGGGTTTGCCACTACGAACCCTTTCGCTTATGCTCAAGCCACCGAATCATGGGCGATTCAGTGCAAGTGTCCTCGCCAGTCGTGCAAAAGCAGGCATGGGTGTTTGCGGGTTTGCCCTGGTGGCAGGCTGTGGTTCTGTTGCTGCCGGTTGGATGGCTGTACGGCTCCACCATTGCCGGCTTGGCCGGGCAGTGGGTACACGACAAGGATGTCGGGCACATACCGTTCGTTCCTCTCTTCTCCCTCTTCGTGGTCTGGCAGAATCGGCAAAGACTGAAGGCGGTCAACTCTACCCCTTCGTGGATGGGCAATCTCATCATCCTGTTCGCGATGGCGTTATTTGTGGTGGGGGATCGGGGCGCGGAAGTATTCACCTCCCGGGTGTCACTGATCGTCCTGCTGGCAGGGTTCGTCGTCTTGTTTCGGGGATGGCCCTACTTTGGGGCGGTCCGGTTTCCGTGGGCTTTTCTGTTTCTGATGATCCCCATTCCGAAGATCATTCTCCAGAACATTACTTTCCCATTGCAGATGGTGGCTTCGAAAGTGGCGACGGCGCTGCTCCAATTAGCGCAAATCCCCGTCTATCGCGAAGGCAATGTGATCTACCTGGCGGTGATGCCGCTGGAAGTTGCGGAAGCATGCAGCGGCATTCGCTCGCTGCTTTCCCTGATCACTCTGGCTCTCATTTACGGGTATTTGATGGACAACCGGAAGTGGGTGCGGGTGGTGCTCGGGATATCAGCGATGCCCATCGCGGTCGCCGCCAACGGTTTCCGCATTTTCGGCACCGGCCTGATCGGCCAGTATTTCGGGCGAGACAAAGCGGAAGGTTTCCTTCACTCTTTCCAAGGATGGCTGGTCTTTGTGGTCTCGCTGCTGATGCTCTTCGCCCTGCACGCACTCATCAACCGCATTTGGAAAGAGAAACCCCAATCGGACGTAAAAAGAGAGCGTGTGGCTACAACCGCTCAAGCAGAATCCGAACCGTGGCAAATGCGCGCTTCACCGGCGTCGGTGGGGATTGCGCTGCTGCTCGTCAGCGTCACGGCAGTCGGTTTGCAGGTGCGCACGCACACTGAGGTGCTCCCGCCGCGAGAGGTACTGAGTTCGCTGCCGCTGAATCTCGATGGCTGGGTGGGGAAAGACTCCCCCATTGACGAGCAGACTCTCGACGTCTTAGGGCGCGGCGAGTTCCTGTCTCGCAGTTATGTCAGTCCCGGAGACACTCCGACCGACGCAGACATCTTCATCGCGTACTATCCTTCGCAACGGGTTTCGGAAACGCCCCATTCTCCCGATCATTGTCTATTCGGCTCCGGCTTTGTTCCGTCGCATCGTGAACTTGTCCAGCTTCCCGGTTCCGACGGGCGGTTGTTCTCCGCCAACCGGTACGTGGTTTCAAAAGGTGGAGAGAGGTATCTCGTTTTGTACTGGTTTCAGGCCCACGGCCGGGCGATCTCCAGCCAATACTGGTCGAAGTACTATCTCGTCGCGGACTCCATCCGCATGAATCGAAGCGATGGCTCGCTCATCCGCCTAATGACGGAAATGAGGCCAGGAGAGTCGCCCGACGCGGCGCAGGCAAGATTGTGGAGTTTTGGTTCGCAGGTGGTTCCCCTTCTTGATCGGTATATTCCGCGCTGAAGGAAGACTGGTTGCGGTTTCCCTAGGCGTGAATGCGGACTTCGCCCGCGCTCGCTGTGTGCGTGGCTGAAATAGCGGCAGGCAGGAATCGCACAAGATCTGTGGCCACCAAGCTATGTTCCCCGACTTCGGCGCTGGCCAGATCGCCAGCCAAGCCATGCAGGTAAACTGCGAGCGCAGCCGCGGCCAGGATGTTCTGCGGATGCTGGGCGATGAGACCGGCCACCATTCCGGTGAGGACGTCTCCGGTGCCTCCCGTTGCCATGCCGGGATTGCCGGTTGGGTTGACCCAGACGGTTCCGTCGGGTGACGCGATCAGCGTGCGATGACCTTTCAGGACCAAGATCAAGTCATGCTCGTGAGCGAACTTTCTCGCGACTTCGAGCCGGTTAGCTTGAATCTCCGCGACACTTAATCCTGTCAGGCGTGACATCTCGCCGGGATGCGGGGTGATGACGCGTGGTCGCCCGTTCGCATTCAGTCCGTCAGGTGAACCTTCGAAGGCATTCAGCGCGTCGGCATCGAGCACCATCGGGGTTTCGAATTTCTGCACTGCCCGGCGCACGAATTCTGCCGTTTCTGGACTCCGCGAGATCCCCGGTCCGATCGCCAAGACAGACTTGCGCTGGGCCAGGGTATCAATCCGCCCGTGCTCCAGAGCGTGCAGAGAAATCGTCGCGGCCTCAGTTTCTTCCAGCGGCTCGGTCATCAGTTCCGGATGGAATCCGGCGACGACGGGCAACACCGAGCGGGCGGTAGCAACGGTTGAGAGACCTGCACCCACTCGCAGCGCGGAAAAACCAGCCATTGCCGCTGCTCCCGCTTTTCCCAACGAACCACCGATTACCAGGACGTGGCCATAACTGCCCTTGTTGGCATCACGCCGCCGGGGCGCGAGGAGCGGAGCAAACTCTGCGGGCGTGCTCAGGTGCAGGCCGAGCTGCGAAACAATCGCCTCTGGCGGGGAGCCGATGGGAGCAATCACAGTCAGGCCCGCGGTCAGTTGGGCGAAGACATGCGACGGCCGGGGCGCGGTGAAGGTCACCACGGCATCCGCGCGCGCGACGGTGTCGCCTGCGGGTTGCATGGCGTCGGCATCGGCCCCGGACGGAATGTCCACGGCAATCACCGGAGCGCGGCTTTCGTTCATTTTGGCAATTGCGGCTGCATACAGCGCGCTCATCGGCGGATGGAAGCCGGTGCCGAGAATCGCATCGACGATGAGGTCGGCAGCGAAGATCGGTCCTGCTTCTTTTGAGTCGAGCGCATCGGCTTCGCGAATCACCTGCGGCAGAAGCTGGAGTTTCTGGAACATGGCGGCGGCATCGCCGCGCAACTCTTCAGGCCCGCACAAAAGCAGCACGCGCACGACGCGGCCTGATTCCGCCAACCGCCGCGCCACTACGAAACCGTCGCCACCGTTGTTTCCTTTTCCGCAGATCACGCTGACGCGCTGCGCCTGAGGGTAGCCGGAGAGGATAAAGCGGGTGACGGCGGCGCCTGCGTTTTCCATCAGCGTGAGCGAAGCCACGCCGAAGCGTTCGGAGGAGGCGCGATCAGTGGCGCGCATTTCCGCCGCGCTGACGATTTTCATACAGTTGGTCCGGCCATCTGCTCGAGCTCGCGAAGTTGATTCGGCTCGCCCATGGCAATGAGAAAGTCGCCGGCTTCGATGCGGTCGTCGGAGGACGGGTTGAACCGCATCCCGGCTTCCCTTTTAATGGCGAGAATAATGACCCCGAGATCCTGGCGGACGCGTGAACTCTCGACCGTCTTACCCGCGAACCGGCTACTGGACGTGATGGCGACCTCGCCGATTTCGAGATCCATGCCGAGATGCGTGGTGGCGGTGTCGAGAAAACTCACCACGTGGGGACGAAGGAACGAATGCGCGATGCGCTGCCCGGCAAAAATATACGGCGAGACGACGGAATCGGCTCCAGCGCTCAGCAGATGTTTCTCTGCCATTTCTTCACTGGCACGCGCGATGATGCGCAGGTTGGGATTCAAGCTGCGGGCGGTGAGCACGATGTACAGATTCGTGGCGTCGGTGGTGGTCGCCGCCACCAGTCCCCGAGCCTGTCCGATCCGGGCCTCGCGCAGGGTCTGCTCCTGGGTGGCATCGCCGATATGCATGAGCCAGTTCTCAGCAGCAAACTTCTGCGCTTTCGGCTCGTTGTGTTCGATGATGACGAAGGGCACGGGACGGCGGGCCAGTTCGCGGGCGGCGCTGCGGCCGACGCGTCCGGCACCGCAAATGATGTAATGATCCGTCAGACGGCCGATTTCGCGCTCCATACGCCGCCTTCCAAAGAAGTGCTGCAGCTCGAATTCTAGCAAAGCCTGCGTAGCCGACCCGATGGCGAGAAACAGCAGGGCCACGCCGGACACAATGATTCCCACATTGAAGACTCGTCCGGCGTGCGACAGAGGATGCGTCTCCTGGTATCCGATGGTGGTCAGCGTGGTAATGACCATGTAGAAGCCGTCAAACCAAGGCCATCCCTCGATGTAGTGGAAGCCGGCGGTACCGATGGCGATCACAAGAGTGAGCGCGGCGGCGAGAACTTTGAGATTGCGGAGAGTCTTCATACCAACCCGTTGAGCGATGCCCGCAGGGTTACGCGCGAGAACACGCGAGTATAGCTCCAGAAGTTGGGTGTAGCGAATGCCCAGGCGCAGCGAGTGGCACGGGCTAGCGTTCGTCGCACACCGCGGCTGGCAAGGCAACGAGTGGAGTCGCCCCAGAAATTGCCGAACCGCGTCACCTACTTCGGCAGCTCTGCGTTGCCGGTCACGTCGAATTTGCCCGTCTGAGCCGAGGCTGTGTCTTGAGGTTGCGCGCCACCGACTGACACCGTGTATTCACCCGGTACGATCACGCGATTGCCCTTCGCATCGACCTGGCCCAAAGAGCGCGGATCGATGGTGAGGCTGACATGAGCTGACTCGCCCGGTCCCAGGTGAACGCGCTTGAATCCAGCAAGCACACGCAGGGGAGTCTCAAACGCCTTCGGTTGTGTAAGGTAAAGTTCCACGACTTCATCACCCGGCATAGCACCCGTGTTCTTCACGTCGCCTTCGACGGTAACCGGGTCTCCGGCCTTAACGGACGATGCGGGAACCTTCAGATTTCCATACTCGAAGGTCGTATAGCTGAGTCCGAAACCAAAGCCGTACAGCGGTTTGTCCGCGAGATAACGATAGGTCCGGCCGCGCATCGAATATTCCTCAAATGGCGGGACTTGTTTCAGAGACGAATAGAACGTCAACGGAAGGCGGCCGGAGGGATTGTTGTCGCCGGCCAACGTTTCGGCGATGGCCGTCCCGCCATCGGCGCCGGGATACCACGCATCGAGGATAGCGTTGGCATTCTGCTGTGCCCAGTTGACGGCCAGGGCGCTGCCGTTCTGCAACACCACCACCAGCGGCTTGCCCGTAGCGGCGAGTGCTTTCAGCAGATCTTCCTGGGCAGCGGGAAGGTCGATCGAAGTGCGATCACCGCCGCTGAAACCCGCGAGCTTTACCGGCATCTCTTCGCCCTCAAGCGATGGAGAAAGCCCGACGAAGGCAATCGTCACTTCCGACTGTTTGGCGGCGGCAACCGCTTCCTCTCGCAGTACGGCGGCGGGAGCTTGCCACGCAAGGTCAATGCCGGCGGTGCCGGTTCCGTGGAGGTACTCGAGACGGATCTTATGCGGCTTCGGGTCGGTGAAGGTCACCGCTGCCTGACTTACTTCGCCGCGCTCAGGTTGCTTCGTCCCGCTTTGGACTAACAGCTTGTCGTCGAGGTAGAGACGGAATCCTTCGGCGTTTTCGCAGGCATAGCAGTAGTTGACACGCACGCCCAGCTTGTATTCGCCGGGCGCGGGCGGAGTGAAGGTACCGCTCCAGCGCACTGAAAAGTTGTTGCGCTGCAGACCCGCAACGGGAATAACCTTGTCCCAGTTGAAATTGATCCTGCGATCGGTGCGTGTGAGTACCGCTTGGCCGCTGAAATCCGGCGAACTGAAGTACTCGCCCGTGAGCCCGTCTCCAGAGCCGCTAGCAGGATGAAGCGCGGTGTGCTCGATGGGCACGGCGAATCCATCCACCAGTGTCGAACCCTGGGCGTAAGTCACCTTGGCAGAAGAGAAGCGCTTTTCGATGCCCTCGATCGGGTAGACCGGCGAGGGCGGTGGTCCGTTGTAGTTGCCTTGCAGAGACTGGATCAGTTCCGCGGTGGGACCGACGACAGCGATCCGGCTGATTCCGGGCTTCAGGGGCAGCGTGTGGTCCTGATTCTTCAGCAGCACGATCGACTCGCGCGCGGCCCGCAGCGAAAGCTGCCGATGTTCAGCCGAGTTGACCTCGCTCATGGGAATACGCCCATAGGCGAAGCTTGACGGCGGATCGAACATGCCGAGTTTGAAGCGCGCACGAAAGAGGCGGCGCAATGCCGTGTCAAGCTCAGATTCCTTGATCAAGCCCTGATGGACCGCATCGACGAGCGCCGGGAACGCCTGTCCCTGGCCGTAGCCGCACTCGAGGTCGGTGCCTGCTTTCACAGCCGCTGCGGCGGCGTGGGCCATGTCGGGAGAGTATTTGTGACCCGTGAAAACGTCAGCGACGGCAGCGCAGTCGCTGACGACGTAGCCATCGAATTTCCACGCATCGCGGAGATGATCGCGCAGAAGCATGGTGTTGGCACAGGCGGGGGCTCCGTCAATCGAGTTATAGGCGCACATCACGGACTGGGCATGGGCCTCAGCCACCGTGGCGCGAAACGCGGGCAGGTAGGTGTCTTCGAGATCGTGGGGCGAGGCATCGACATTGAAGCCGTGGCGCAATGGCTCAGGGCCGCTGTGTACCGCGTAGTGCTTCGGAGTTGAGACTACGCGGAAATACTGCGGGTCGTCTCCCTGCATTCCGGTAACGAAGGCGACTCCCAGGCGGCCGGTAAGGAAGGGATCTTCACCATACGTCTCCTGGCCGCGCCCCCAACGAGGATCGCGAAAGATGTTGATGTTGGGCGCCCAAAACGTAAGCCCGAAGAACATTTCGTGATGGTCATTGAGCATGGCTTCGTTGTACTTGGCACGCGCCTCGGTGGAGACGGTCTCGCCCATTCTGTGGACGAGATCGGTGTCCCATGTGGCAGCCATGCCGATAACCTGAGGGAAATTCGTCGCGTAGCCGGCAAAAGCGACTCCATGCAGGCCCTCATTCCACCAATCGTATTTCGGAACCCCCAGGCGAGGGATGGGAGTTGCGTGGTCGCGCATCTGCGCGACCTTCTCTTCCAGCGTCATGCGGCCGATGAGGTCGTCGAGACGTTGTTCCACCGGCAGTGCCGGATTCATGTACGGGAGCTTCGCGCCTGTTCCCTGCTGAGCGTGGATTGGGAACGCGAGAGTAATGGAGACAACGAATAGAAGAAAGCCGCTGAACCGGCGAGCGCGGAGATAGGACATGGGATTGCCAACTCCTTGGAAAAAACGTTTTTTAACAGGACGCGCCATTATACGCGTGACCTCGCTACACAAGATCTCTGCTGCCTGCAGAATCCGACTGTCGCGAGGGAGTGAAGTGCACTCGCTCCCCGCTGCTCCCTGCTGCTACACTGCGCTCAACTTGCTATGAAGCTCTCGGTGGTCATGCCGGTGTACAACGAGCGCGCCACACTGCGCGAGGTCATCGCAAAAGTGCTGGCCGTGCCGCTCGAACTCGAACTCTTGTGCGTGGATGACGGATCGAGTGACGGGACGAGGGAGATGCTTGCCGAGCTTCAGAATCAGCGTCCTCAGATGCGTGTTCTGTTGCAGACGAGGAATACGGGCAAAGGCGCCGCCCTCCGCCGGGGCATTCAAGAAGCTACGGGCGATTTCATCATCATCCAGGACGCCGACCTGGAGTACGACCCGGCTGACTATCCACAACTGCTCGAGCCGCTCATTCAGGGAAAGGCCGACGTGGTATACGGATCTCGTTTTCAGGGCGGGCGCCCCCATCGTGTTCTCTACTTCTGGCACTTTGTGGGCAACTGGATTCTGACGCTGATCTCCAACGCTCTCACCAACGTCAACCTGTCGGACATGGAGACCGGCTACAAGGCATTCCGCCGGGAGGTGGTTCAGGCCATTCCGATCGAGGAGGACCGCTTCGGCTTCGAACCCGAGATCACGGTCAAGGTCGCGCGGCGCCACCTGCGCATCTACGAGGTGGGCATAAGCTACTGGGGACGCACGTACGAAGAAGGAAAGAAAATCAGGTGGACGGATGGTGTCCGCGCGCTCTATTGCCTGCTCAAGTATTCCCTGAAAGAACCACGGGCCAACGCTGCAACAGCATCGGCCCGTGGAACAGATATTCAGATTTCCGACAGAAGTCGAGGGGCGCGTTAGCGGTGGGAACCTTTGTGCCGCAGGCGTCCCTTGTACTCGTTGGAACCCGCTTTGCCCTTGCCACCATGGGTTCCGCCACCCGATGACGAGAATTGGATCGGTGGATTTCGTTCTTGCTTCTCAGCCTTCAGCACAGCTCCAGTACGAGGGGCCTTGTTGCTCGTGCCCCGGCGTGCGCCCGATGTTTTGGAGCTTGACTGTTCCAAACGGTGCAGTTCTTGCGCGGACGAACTCTTGTTGGAAGGCGGCTTCACGGTACGAGACGGAGCCTTGGCATCCTTCTCCTCACTGTACGAAGGCTTCGCTTTCGGCTTCTGATGTTTCTGCGCTGCGGCGGTCACGACCAGAGACGCCAACAAAAGGCCTAAAATCAACGAGAATCTCATCTGTTTTCCCTGCTCCACGGGGCTTCGAAGGAACGGTGCACGCCGGATGCCATGGTCACTTAGCCCCTCTATACTAACCCGCCAGGCTGAAAACGACTCGCGCGGAAAGTCCTTATTTGGCAGGTAGATATGAATCTCCCATGGAGCGTCTGTGGAACTCATCATTACCCAGAGCTGCCGACCTCCCAATAGGAAAACTTTTTCACACTCCTGCCCGGCGGTTCGGGCTGGATTGTGGCTCCGGGCTCCGAATCTGAGCGGTACTTTTCTCTGCAACTTGCACTTCCGGCACCTAGCCAGAAATCCGTAGGCCAACCGACAATTCAATGTTTCGACAAGTACTTAGTGCATGCGTTCCAGGGGACGCGTCCGGCAGGACGGACTGCAATGTCGGGCCGACGCATCTCGGCGTGGGGCGTGTGGACAGGTACCGGATCCAAGAGTTCGAACGTTGGTGATGGGCCCGATTCTTCTGTGGGCCTAGTCCTTTCGCCATCTACGAGTTCGCGGTTTTGACAACGAAAATGAGAGATGTTGGAGCGAAGGTTTATCGGGCTCCAGCGACCTGAATCCCCCGCCGTATGCGGCTTGTACGGCTTACCGAGGTCGGCAACCTTGAAGGCCAATTCGACGCGCGCCACGTGGATCGGATTCCTCCTCGCAGCACTTGCCCTCTCATTTCTCACCGGTTGCCAATTGCTGGGCAACAATCAGACCCAGGTCAATAACAGCGTTGTCATTGGCAGCGGGACAATGGATTTCGGCAAAGTTGCCGTCGGCAAGAGCAAGTCAATGCCGAACACGCTCACGAATTTCAAGACTTCGAGCGTGACGATCGTATCCGTTGCCGGCCTTGACACTGATTTTCAGATCGATGGCATGACCTTGCCGTTGACCCTGACACCGGGGCAAGAGGCTCAATTCACAGTCCGGTTCCAGCCCTCGAAGACAGGCACTCCGGCGAAGACATTGCAGTTTGGCGATAACGCTGAGTTCCTGGCTTCGGTGGCGGTGAGCGGCACCGCGGTGGAAGGCGGACAACTTGGCCTGAGCCCCAGCTCGGTCAATTTCGGAAATGTGAAGATCGGATCGAACCAGAACAGCACGGTCACACTTTCAAATACAGGCTCCACGGATCTGACCATTGACGGCGCCACGCTGAGCGGCGCCAGTTTCTCGATGAGCAATTTGTCTGTGCCGTTCACGCTGGCTCCGGGAGCATCGACATCGATCACGGTAACCTTTGCTCCGACAAGTGTGGCGAATTTCACTGGAAGCGTCACATTCTCTTCCAACAGTGCGTCACAGGGACAGGCACGAAGTAAAGTTCGCGGTCCGAAAGCCAAGGCGGCTGGGGATGATGTGACCGTCCTCTCGCTCAGTGGAGCGGGCGTCAACGCTCCCGGCACGCTGTCCGCCAACCCGACCAGCATCGCATTTGGCAGTATCCAGATCGGAGCCACCAGCAATAAATCCGAGACGCTGACCAACACCGGGAACGGACCGGTAACGATTTCGCAGGCCAATGTAACCGGCGCTGGAATGTCGGTGGTCGGATTGACTCTGCCGACGACATTAGCGGTGAACCAGAGCGTGAACTTCACCGTGAGGTTCAATCCTGCTGCCGCCGGCAACGTCAACGGTAATCTGGCGATTATTTCCGACGGCACTAATTCGCCCTTGAACATCGGCCTTACCGGGACGGGCGTCACGCAAGGTCAGCTGACAGCCAATCCAGCCAGTTTGAGTTTTGGCAACGTGGTGGTTGGAAGCAACAAGTCTCTTACGGAAACTCTCACGAACTCTGGCGGATCGAGCCTGACGGTCTCGGCTGCGTCCGCGACCGGCACCGGGATCAGCATCAGCGGGCTCACCGTTCCCGTGACCTTGAATGCTGGCCAGAGCACGTCATTTACGGTGAAGTTTGCGCCGTCCGCTCCCGGTGATGTGAGCGGCGGCATTACCATCACGTCGAACGGCTCCAATCCGACACTCACGATCTCAGCCACGGGAACAGGTGTGGCGGCAGGAGCACTGTCCGCGAATCCCACCAGTTTGTCATTTGGCAGCGTACAGGTGGGCAGCAACTCCTCGTTGTCGGAGACACTGACCAATACCGGCGGATCGAATGTCACCGTCTCGCAGGCCAACGTAACGGGTACAGGATTCTCGGTGAACGGTCTGACGTTGCCCGCGACCTTGACGCCGAACCAGAGCGTGACCTTTCACGTAAAGTTCGCGCCGAGCGCAGCCGGTACTGTCAACGGCAATCTCGCGATCGTGTCGGACGCACCGGGCTCGCCTCTCAATATTGCACTGACGGGCGATGGCCTGGCACCGGGCTCATTGAGCGCGAACCCGAGCAGCGTGAGCTTCGGAAACGTAGTGATCGGCAATTCACAAACGCAAGGCGTCACGGTCACCAACAACGGCGGATCCAGCGTGACGATCTCGAATGCGGCGACGACCGGCAACGCGTTCAGCGTCACCGGTCCGAACCTGCCGGTGACTTTGAACGCCGGCCAGAGCGCCACCTTCAATGCGATCTTCACTCCGCCTTCGGCGGGAACCAAGAACGGGTCGCTGACCATCACTTCGAACGCGAGCAATCCCACACTCACCGTTCCCCTGCAAGGCAGCGGCGTAACGCAGGGACAACTCGCTCCGAATCCGGCGAGCCTGAGTTTCGGCAACGTTGTGATCAGCAACAACAAGTCGCTCGGTGAGACGCTGACGAACTCCGGCGGAACGAGCGTTACGATTTCCGCAGCTTCTGTCAGCGGCGCGGGAATGAGCCTAAGCGGGCTGTCATTGCCTTTAACCCTCAACGCTGGACAGAGCACTTCCTTCAATGTGAAGTTCGCTCCGGCTGCAGGGGGGGCGGTTAGCGGCAACGTCACCATCACTTCGGATGGCGGCAATCCGACGCTGAACATCCCGGTCTCCGGCACAGGTGTTACCCCGGGGACGTTGTCTGCCAACCCGACAAGCTTTTCGTTCGGCAACGTGCAGGTCGGCAGCAATGCCACGCAGTCGGAGACGCTGACGAACACCGGCGGAGCGGATGTCACCATCTCGCAGGCCAATGTGACCGGTGCAGGCTTCTCCGTCACTGGGCTGTCTCTGCCAGCGACTCTCACGTCGGGCCAGACGGTTACATTCACGGTGAAGTTCGCCCCGGCGAGTGCCGGCGCGGTCAACGGAAATCTGGCGATCGTCTCGGATGGCTCCAACTCACCGCTGAACATTGGGTTGACTGGAACAGGCGTAGCCCCGGGCCAGCTCACACCGAATCCCACCAGCCTGGGTTTTGGTAACGTGCAGGTCGGAAACTCCAAGAACTTGTCAGAGACCTTAACCAACTCGGGCGGATCGAGTCTGACGATCTCCGCAGCTACGGTCACCGGCGCCGGTATGAGCCTGAGCGGACTTTCTCTGCCGGTCACTCTCACCGCTGGCCAGAGCACCTCGTTCACCGTACAGTTCGCACCCACGGCCGGAGGTGCGGTCAGCGGCAATGTCACCATCACCTCCAATGGTTCCAATCCCACGTTGAACGTTCCGGTCACAGGAACTGGCGTCACTCCGGGCGCTCTTACACCGAATCCGGCGACGCTGGCTTTCGGCAATGTTCAGGTTGGTAACACCGGCAGCATGTCGGAAACGCTGACCAACAGCGGCGGGACGACAGTGAATATCTCGCAAGCGAACGTCACGGGAACCGGATTCTCCATCACCGGACTGACGTTGCCGGCAACGCTGACTGCAGGCCAGAGCGTAACGTTCACGGCGAAGTTTGCTCCGGCGGCAACTGGAGCCGCGAGCGGCACTCTGGAGATCATCTCTGACGGCTCCAACTCGCCTTTGGACATCGGAATGACGGGAACGGGAACCGCCCAGGGACAATTGTCGGTTTCGCCCACGACGTTGGATTTCGGCAACGTGGTGGTGGGAGCCAACTCCGCGCTCACCGGGACACTGAACGCAACCGGCGCTTCGGTCACGGTTTCCTCGGCGAATATCGGCAGCGGTGAGTTTGTCCTTTCCGGAATCACTTTACCGAAGACGATCGCGTCCGGTGGATCGGCGACGTTCACCGTAACGTTCACGCCGAGCGCAGTTGGAACGGCAAACAGCAATCTGACGTTCCAGAGCAACGCTTCGAATGGGCCTACCATTCAAGCCCTGACCGGCGTTGGCCAGACGCCGCCCTCACACCACGTGGATCTGAGCTGGAACGCCAGCGGGTCGTCGGGCGTGGTGGGGTACAACATCTACCGGCGTATTCCGTCGGGCTCCTACGGATCGGCACTGAACTCGTCGCCGAACGCCAGCCTGAACTTCACTGACAGCACGGTCGCTGCGGGCAAGACGTACCTCTACGTGGTTCGCGCTGTGGACGGAAACGACATCGAGAGCGCCAACTCGAACGAGGTACAGGCGATCGTTCCGACGCCGTAAGGATTGGCGAGTCCTACCTGGGCAGCCCCTGTGGCACCATCGGCAGCGCGCGCAGGCGCTTTCCGGTCGCGGCAAAAATGGCGTTGGCGATCGCCGGAGCGAGGGTCATGATCGGCGTTTCCCCCGCACCGGCTGGGGGCAGATCTTTCCGGTCGAGCATTTCAACGTCAACCTGAGGCATGTCGCTGAAGCGTGGCACGCGATAGCTGGAAAGCCTCGGGTTGAGTATGCGGCCGTTATCGAAGTGGATGGCTTCGAAGAGCGCGCCGCCCAGTCCCATAATGATAGAGCCCACGATCTGGTTCTGCAGACCAGCGGGATTGACGATGGCTCCGCACTCAAAGGCTTCAGCTACGCGCACGACATGAACGTCGTTGTGTTTGCCAATCGCAACCTCGACGCAGGTCGCCACGTAACTTCCCTTTTCCGTACCGCCGGCGATGCCAAAGCCGCGTGAAGGGCTACTCTTCTCCCGGCTCCAGCCAAACTTTTCCGCGGCCGCCTGCAGAACCGCGCGGAGACGCAGGTCGGTCACGTTCTTCAGCCGGAACTCCAGAGATTCCATTCCTACTGTGTGCGCGAGCTCGTCCATGTGGACTTCGCGGGCGAAATGATTGGCAGGACCTGCCAGACCTCGATAGGAACCTTGACGAAGCGGCGCTTCCGCGGGGTGGAAGGTGATTCTCTGATTGGCGATGTTGTAAGGCGTTCGTATGGCGGCCGCACCGGCATTGTAGTTGTCGCACTGCCAGGCAGTGATGGTGCCGTCCCGGCGGACACCGCTCTTCACTTCGATCACGCCGGCCGGGCGGAAATATGCCCAGGTGAATTCCTCCTCGCGCGTCCACACGACTTTCACCGGCTTGCCGGCGGCCTTCGCCAGGCGCGCAGCCTCGACTGCGGCATCGGCCGTGTGTTTGCCGCCGTAAGCTGAGCCCGTATCGGGCACTATCACATGAACGTCTTCGAGCGGGATGCGAAACGCCTCCGACAATTCCTCACGAACACCGAAGGGGCGCTGCGTTCCCGTCCAGACAGTCAGCCTGCTATCGTTCCATTCCGCGACGGCTGCTCGTGGCTCCAGTGGAATGTGAGCGATATACGCCACTGAGTAGGTCTCACTCAATCTGTGGTCGGCGGCGGCGAGCCCTTGCTCCATCGATCCGGATTGAAAAATCGTCTCCGCCGATTCGCCCGTGGCGGATGTTCCTGCATTTTTCAGGTCCTGAAAGAGAGTTGCTTCCGAAGTCTGCTGTGGCGCGCTCCACTCAGCGCGCAAGGCCTGCAAAGCTTTAGTTGCGCCGGCCGAATCGGAGGCGGTTACGCCGACGAAGTTGCCGTCGTGGACGACAGTGATACCCGGCAACTTCTGCGCCTCACCGTCATCAAGCGATTTCAGCGTTGCCTTGAACTGCGCTGGCCGCATCACCTTCCCATACAGCATGCCGGGGCGAACGACGTCCGACGTGTATTTGTGTTCTCCAGTAACGAAGGCGCGTCCATCCACTTTGGACGCGGATGCCCCAGCGATTTTCCATTCAGCCGGAGACTCCAGCACTGGCGCATCGGCCACCAGCTTCACCAATTCCTGCCCTTTCGTAAGCTCGCCGTAGGTGACGGATTTTCGCGATTGTGGGTCTTGGACTTTTCCATCCTTGGCGAGGAGGTTGGATCGATCCACCTGCCAGCGCTGCGCAGCCAAGTCAATCAGGTTCTCGCGGGCTGCGGCCGATACTCGGCGAAGCTGCGGTCCCATGGTGGGCGTGGTGCGGCTGCCGAACGTACCCATGTCGTAGGGGACGAGCGCTGTGTCTCCCATGATGAGGTGAATGGACGCTGGCGGGATACGCAGCTCTTCGGACACCTGCTGGGTAAGCGAGGTGCGAATGTTCTGTCCCATCTCGACCTTGCCGGTGTAGACGGTGATGCTTCCGTCCTCGGCGATGTGCAGCCAGGCAGCGATCGCGGGCGGCGCGCCTTGCCCGCCATTGAACCGGCGACCGGATTCTTGAGAAACCAAGTCGCGCGCCGACAGAAAAACCATCAGCCCGCCACCCAACAACTTGCAGAACTCGCGGCGCTGTAACTCGAAGTTGAAGCTGTACTTCAACCGTGAGGTGGCAAGTTGCTCCTGATCTTCGAGTAACTCGGCGCCGCGTTCGTCGACATTCATGACGTCAGCCTTGGTCAGCCTGGGAAGCGGAGCGGATTGCTTTCAGGATGCGCGGGTACGTCCCGCAGCGGCAGATATTACCCTCCATGGCGGCGATGATCTGCTGGTCAGAGGGACGAGGAGTCTTGTTCAACAGAGAGACCGCCGATAGGATTGCCCCCGATGTGCAGTATCCACACTGGAAGGCTTCTGTCTGTAGAAACGCCTCCTGGACGGGGTGCAGATGTCCCTCGTGCTCCAGACCTTCGATGGTAGTGACTGATTTTCCTACCGCGGACACCACCGGACTCAGGCACGAGCGAGTCGCTTGACCGTCGACGAGCACTGTACACGCGCCGCATTGCCCTTCGCCACAACCGTACTTCGTGCCGGTCAAGCCGAGTTGCTCTCGCAGCACGTAGAGGAGTTTCTGCTCAGGCGCAACATCCACCTGATGCTCTCGGCCGTTGACTTTCAGGGTGAGAGACATGACGACCTGACTGTTCCCGTGGTTGCGATTATAGCGCCAGTGCCGTCGGACCCGTCACCGGTGGAATCCACGTAGCCGAGCCCCCGGTCCCACAACTATCGAGTCATCAGTTCTTGCACTTCCCTTTCAATCTCGCTGATGGCGACCGGCGTAAGATCCGCGTCGCGCAACTGCTGGTTCAGGGCGGGCAGCCGGTTCCTTTTGAAGCCATCCCATTCGCTGATCGATGACTTCACGTTTTGTTTTGACTCTTCGTAGAGGGCAACGGCCTGCGAGGGCACGTCGCGATCGCCCGATTCGACCACTCGCAGGGCTGCAGCGAGTCCGAGGTAGGAGTTCTGCAGTCCGGGACCTTGAGAAGTCGCGTCTTCTTTATGCTTGAGGATTTTGTTGAGGCTCACTTGCGCATCCACCAAGGCCGACACGAGTTGCTGTCCTGGCGAGTTAAGTTTTGCCTGCAGATCGGACAGTTGCTTCTGGACGGAGCCGATCTCGGCGAGAGCCCGGCGCGCTTCCATGGTGTCGTCGAAAATCTGGCGTCCCAGCTGCAACTGCCGAGCGAGCACCTCGGGAGTAGCGGAGGAGCGCGGATCCATGACGACCTGCAAGGGCGCGGTGTAGGCCGTCCCATCGACTGTAAGTTGCACTTGATAGAATCCTGGTATCGCTTTGGGGCCCTTTGGGTTATGGGTATCGGCATCTTCGTCTGCGGCTGGACCTCCGGAGCTTCCCCAATTCAGCGCCCACACGAAACGATGCATGCCTGCCGACTTCTCCAGAACCTCCGGCTTGGGAAACCAGCGCTCCGCAACTGGGAGCGGGGCGTGCTTGGGGCTCGGGTCATCGGACGAAAACTTGCGAACGACAGCCGTCTGCGCATCAAGGATCTCGAGCTTGATATGGTCAGCCGGAGCTTTCAGAACGTAATCAATGACGGCACCATTCGGCGGGTTCTCAGCAGCTGGTTCCTCGGGCGGCAAAGGCGTGCCGACAAACGTGTCGTTGTCCACGCGCACGGCCGTCGCGGGACGGTAAAGCCAGGCTAAGCTGGCCTTGGCGGCCTCCGCGGTCTGACGAAGTGGGGACATGTTGTCGAGAATCCAGAAGGAGCGGCCGAAGGTTGCAACGATCAGATCATCGTCATGGAAGGTGAGATCGCGAACTCCGGTCACCGGCAGGTTGAGTTGCAGGGATTGCCAGTGATCGCCGTCGTCAAACGATACGTAGACGCCAAACTCAGTTCCCGCGAACAGCAATCCCTTCATTGAAGGATCTTCCCGTATCGCACGCACGAATGCCGGCGTGCCTATTCCGTTCACGATAGGCTGCCACGTGGCCCCGTAGTCGCGGGTGCGATAGATGTACGGACTGCGATCGTCGAGGGCGCTCCGGTCAACCGCGACATAGGCCGCGGCGGGATCAGAGTGCGAAGCCTCGATCATTGACACTCTGCTCCAGTCACTCAGGCCGGTGGGAGTTACGTTCTTCCAGGCCTTTCCGCCGTCGCGGGTGAGGTGAATCAAACCGGTGTCGGTCCCGACCCAGATCAGATCGCGGTTTAAGGGGGATGGTGCAAGGGTGTAGACGACACCGAAGCCGCGTTGTTTGGCATTCGCCGCGGTGGGCGGGCCCTGCGATGCATTTCGCAGATGCGGATCGGTTCCGGTCAGGTCGGGGCTGATCGTCTCCCAATGGAGTCCGCCATCCCTGGTCTTCATTACGAGCTGAGTGCCGAGAAATAATGTTCGGGGTTCCTTCGGCGAGGACACGAGAACCGGGGTCCAAGGCGCGCGATATCGGCGCTCGTTCGTCTCCTGATCGAACAGGAATAACGGCCACGGAGTGATGTCCTGACTGAAACTGGTGCGCTTGTTGTAGCGTGCGACGCTGCCATAGGGCCCGGTCAGATACAGAATGTTCGGGTCATCCGGATCGAGCGCAATGTATCCGCTCTCGCTTGGGCCCGCGGGAAACCAGTCGCCGGAATCAATTAGCCCATGGTCCGTGCGGCTGAAAACCGCCGCACTGCCGCTGTCCTGCTGCGTGCCGTAAACAACATAAGGGAACTGGTTGTCGGTGATAACGTGATACATCTGAGCGGTTGGCTGGTTGTACCAGGTGCTCCATGTCTGGCCGCGATTGAGGCTGATCGTGGTTCCCTGATCTGTTCCCAGTACCATGCTCGAGGAGTTTCTGGGATCAATCCAAAGATCGTGATAGTCGTCACCCCCGGGAGCGCCGCGAACAACTGAGACCGTCTTCCCTCCATCTTCCGAGCGGTACAGAGCAATGTTCGGAATGTAGAGTACGTCGGGATTGCCGGGATCGATTGTGACGCGGTTGAAATACCAGGCACGGCTGGTAAGACGCGGGTCGGCATTCGCCAGAATCCAGGTGTTGCCACCGTCGTCAGAGCGGTAGAGTCCGGCTTTTTTAGCCTGAATCAACGCATATACGCGCTGGCCGTCGGCGGCAACAGCGACTCCGACACGCCCCCAATTACCCTCGGGCAAGCCGCTGCTGGTGAGATGAGTCCAGGTCTTGCCTCCATCCTTCGAGCGAAACAAGCCGCTGCCCGGCCCGTCCAGGGTTGCATACGTACTCCACGGAGGGCGCCACGTGTGCCACGTACCGGCAAAGAGAAGGTCGGGATCGCCCGCACAAATTGCCAGATCGGAGACACCCATCTCTTTTCCCTGATCGAGAACCTTGGTCCAGTGCGCGCCGCCATCGGTAGACTTGTAGACGCCGCGTTCTTCGTTTGGGCCATAGGCGTGCCCGAGCGCGCCTACGTACACGAGATTGGCATTCTTGGGATCGACAACGATCCGGCTGATCTGGCGAGTCTCGTCCAGTCCGATGTGCGTCCAGGTTCGGCCCGCGTCGGTTGACTTGTAGACACCGGTCCCTGACGACAGGTCGGACCGGATATCGCTCTCGCCTGTGCCGGCATAGATCGTGTTGGGATCGGAGGGAGACACAGCGAGGGCACCGATTGAGGCCACGTTTTGGCCGTCAAATATTGGGCTCCAAACCACACCCGCATCCGTGGTCTTCCAGATGCCGCCGTTGACCGAGCCGAAATAGAAGGTCCTGGGGTCGCCGGGTACTCCGGAGACAGCAACGACGCGGCCGCCTCGAAACGGCCCGATCAGCCGCCATTTCAGTCCATTGAATACCTCAGGCGGAAGCGACTGGGCAGCGGCTGCAACGGCGAACAAGAGAAGAAACAAGGAGACGACACGATGCGACAGAAATCCCGTGGATTTGGCCAAGTGTTGGATTACCCCACTCCCTGTTGTTCAGTTTAGCGGAAGAGGCTGGTTCTTCTGCAACCCACGTCAGGCATCGGATCGTCAGCAGATCACGTCGGAGCCTGAGGTCGAGCAGGATGGTTTTCAGGTCATAGGGGCTCGTGATCCTCGTCACAGACCCATGGGTCATGCAACGCGAGAATCGGAGAGGTATTCGCGAGAAATAGGAGAGAGTTTATGGCCACCGCGAGCTCCGTTCAGCCCGAAACGTTGCGCACCCTGCCGTCTGACACAGCCCGCCAGGTGCAGTGGGGATTCGGCGACCGCTACGATCTGCAGTTGCTCGTGCAGTCGGCCCGAGCGGTAGCTCGAGGACCGGTCGCGCGGCTCGTCGCCAGCGGCGGCCGCAACTCGCACGAGTGGACCGAAGCCAAGGCGGAGTTGCTCGAAGCTTTCGACGGCTCCGGCATCACGGCCGTGTTCATGGAACCGGAGCACGGCGGACTGTTTGCCGGACCCAAGAACCTGGCTCTAGCCCTGGTGGCGTTTGAACTGGCCTGGGTGGATGGGGGAGCCGCGACCGCGAGTCTGGCGGGCTGTCTTGCCCTCGCCCCGATCCACGAGCGCGGGACAGTCGAGCAGCAGCACCACTACATGAGCCTGGCAGCTCCTCCGCAACCTGGGGAAACCCGCAAGCCGTGGCGCGGCGCGTTTTGTCTCACCGAGCCCATACCCTACGTTGGCGTGGACACGGGCATGCTGAATGGCAAGGTTCGCATCGTCGACTGGAAAGCCGGGGAGGAGCCGCTGCTGCAAGTGGAAAAGCGCGGGCGATTCATCACCAACATCGGCTTTGCCAACTTCGTGACCGCCGCGGTTGATTCCGACGACGAGCGTATCAAGGGCAGCTGCATGGTGATTCTCGAGGAAGGCGACCCCGGGGTGTTTGACCGCGGCACGCCGACGCGAAAGATGGTCCACCAGCTGTCGTCGACGGGGGATCCGATTTTTAGTCTGCGCATTCCCGCGAGTCGGATCGTCGGCGGCTATGACATCAAGGATGGCGTCATCGTTCCCCGCTTCAGCCACAGCGAAGTGATTGAGGCTGTGTTCCGCCGTACTCGTGTGACGGTCGGCGTGATGACCGCCGCCAAATTGCTATCGGCAGTCGAGCCCATTGTCCGCTATCAGCGCGGACGTTTTCGCGGCGCAGAGACCGCGACGCCGGGATCGGTGCGCTACGAAATGGGACTCCAGGCGCGGGAAGATGCGTTACACCGGCTCATCGACGTGTGGGCAACCGGTGAGGCCAGCACTTCCCTTGCCTTCGCCGCAGCTCGCGCATTCGACGAACTTGATCCTCTGGAAAGAGAAGTGGAGCAGTTGTATGCGGATCGCGGCGTTACGGGCACCAAGGCTAAGTCGAAGCTCCTGAAGGACGCTTCCGATCAGGCAGTCACCCTGCTGCAATTGCCGGTAAGCGACGCGAGCCGGCAAGCGCTGAAGACGGATTTACTTCTCCGCTTTGTCACGCAGGACTCGCAAGCTGACGTTCTGTGCCCGGCTGCGAAGCTCTGGAATACGGGGTGGGGCGCGCAGATGATGCGCGAAGCTGTCAGCTTGATGGGCGGCTACGGCATTACCGAAGATTGTCCCGGCTTTCTCGGCAACAAGTGGATGGACGCGCAACTCGAAGCCACTTACGAAGGCCCCGAGGCCGTGCAGCGGCGCCAGCTCTCCGTGACCATGACCAATCCCGTGTTCCTCGCGCAGTTCCGCGGGTGGATTCGCGAGATGCGCGGCATCGCTTCCGACCATCCGGGAACCGGGGCTTGCGCGCTCGCCACCGCGATGACGATGTGGCACTGGACGCTTAATCATCTCCAACACAGCAAGGATGCGGACGGGAGCAGGTTGTATCAGAGCGCACGACAGGGTGTGACGTTCCCCCTCGCCGACGCGTTGTGCTGGCTCATGGCTGCACGCTGCGAGATTCTCGACGTGTTGCGACTGCAGCAGCAGGGCGCGGAAGATGCCGCGTTGGCCGAAGGTCTGCCTGGCCTGGTGAACTTCCTGACTGATCTGTGCCACGTGCAGTCGGCGCGGGCCAGCGGTGAAGTGGGCCGCATTTGCGCTGAGCTCGTGTTTGGTTACGATCGCCACCCCGCCTGGGACGAGCCCGGCATTCGCGGGTGCTGGCACCAGGATGAACTCGACGCGATCGAGGGTCTCATCCCCGGCTTCAACGCCTACGCTCTCGATGTAATACAGAGCGACGGCTCGCATGCGAAGAAAGCGGGGCCCTGCGTGAAGTGTCACGACGCACAGCCTTTTCTCTCTTTGCATACGAAGCTCGATGGGTGTCTAACCGGATCGCGGTTGGCCAAAGACCGGGCCGCTGAAGCCATTTCGAAGATCATGATTCCCGAAGCGCTGGACTATCCGGCATGAGCGTAACCGCTCCATCGGCATCGATTCCAGTCGAGCGGCAACAAATGTCGGTCGACATTGCGGGCGTGGGCTTCGGCCCCGCGATGGGCGGTTTTCTGACCACACTCTCGCGCCGCCTGGTGAACGAAGACGGTACGCCACGTTTGGAGAGCGCGGTCGCGCCGGGCCTGCCGCTGCAGGTGATTTGCTATGAGCGGGCCGATGGCTTGGGATTCGGCGTATCTGGCGCAGTGACAAGGGCACGCGGGATTCGCGCCAGCTTTCCGGGCGTCGATCTCACGCAGATTCCGATGGCGACTGCGGTGACGAAGGAGAAACTCGTCTACCTGCTCGATCCTGTCGGAGCCAGCCGCCGTTCGTTTGCATTGCGAGTTGCGGATCGCGTCATTCGCGGGTTCACCAGCATCGCACGCGTGCGTGATAGCGCTGTGGAACTTCCGTTCATACCCAAGTCCATGCGCAAGCACGACGGCATGATCTTCTCCTTGGGACAGTTGAATCAGTGGGTGAGTGATCAAGTTGCCAGTGCGGGCCTGGTTCAGATCTGGCCCGGAATGCCGGTCGCCGAACCCCTGATGGATGGAAACGCCGTCAACGGGCTTCGGCTCGCCGATCAGGGTGTGGGCCTCGATGGCGCGCCGGTTGACGGTTTCTTACCCGGGATGGACGTCCGCGCGGCGCTCACTGTAGTGGCCGACGGTCCCGTCGGCGCTGTGGGTCGCCAGATCGACTCGCATTTCGGGCTACCGGATGGCAATCATCAGCGAGAATGGGCACTCGGCATGAAGATGGTGGTCGAGTTGCGCGAGGATTCAGGCCTCGAACCGGGAACGGTTCTGCATACGTTAGGCTTTCCCGAGCCTGAGATTTTCGGTTTTCTGTATGTCCATCCCGACCGGCTGGCATCGGTCGGCATCTTCATTCCGTCTTGGTTTCGCAGCCCGGTCCGCACTGCCTACCGATACCTGCAGCATTTCATGCTTCATCCTTACTTGTGGCGGTACTTGCAGGGTGGAACATTGAAATCTTGGGGGGCGAAATCGTTGCAGGAATCTGGCCGTCATGGCGAGCCGTTACTGGCGGGGAATGGCTACGCGCGGATCGGCGAAGGCTCGGGCAGCACGAACGTGCTCGCCGGGTCGGGCGTAGACGAGGCGTGGACGACCGGTGTGCAACTGGCCGAAGCCGTGATCGAACTGCTGGAACAAAAAAAAGCCTTCACACGCGAAAACCTCGAACAGGCCTATGTTGGCCGCCGTCGCGCTAGCTGGGTGGACGCAGAATCGAAGATCGCCGCCGATTCGCGCAACGGTTTTCAGCAGGGCGTTGTCACCGGACTGATGGGCATGGCGATCACCGGGCTCACGCGAGGCAGCATTTCTCCGGCCCCGCCATTACGGTCGATTTGCGCGCGCACTGCGGCGCTCGAACAGATTTGTGGATCGCGCATCTCGCCCGCAGAACTCAAACAACTGCAGGAAGAGTGCGCTGCCCGCGGAACCGCACTCCATGATCGCATCATGGAACGCTGCGGTTGGCCGGAGATTCCGTACGACGGCCGTCTGCTCATCTCACACCAGGATGCCCTGCTGGTGGGCGGGAGCGTGCAGGCGCCGCCGGGCTGTGCCAATCACGTTGTCTTCGTGCGGCCGGAGCTGTGCCGGGAATGCGAGCCGAAACTGTGCGTCGAGATGTGCTCCGGACAAGCCATCACGCGCGGCGAAGATGGCGTGCCGGCGTTTGATCGAGAGAAGTGTGTCTACTGCGGCGCGTGCCTGTGGAATTGCCGCGCCAGCGCCGACGGAGAAAAAGGAAACATCGAATTTCGCGCCGGCGCTGGCGGATTGCATTCCACTCTGAACTGAACCGCGAGGTTCCTCTGTGCACCTTCGTGCGCTTGGTGGTTGACGGTCTTCAACTTAACCACAAAGGACACAAAGATACACAAAGGAAATCCGCAAAATCAGATCCTGGACGAACGCAATTGAGGGAAACGCATGAGCATTTATCACATCGTTGTATGTGCGGGAATCGTTCCCGACCCGCTGCAGACGCTCGAGCCCATGACATCCCCACAGGGTCCAGGGCTGAAGAACGAGATGATGCTTCCGGCCGTGCTTGATCCCTGGGCCGGGCACGCACTCAATGAAGCTGGCAACCTTGCCGCGCACGCTCCGGGCAGCAAGATATGGCTGGTCAGCGCTGCGCCAAAAGCAAAGCTGCAGCAAGTCATGATGAACGTCGCGCAGAAGGCTAGCTTCGAACTCGTTCCAGTGGATGCTCCCGCGAGCGGGTTTGCCGATGCGCATGCGGTCGCCGGGCTTCTCGCCGCTGCGATCTTGTCGATCGCCAGCCTCGACCGAACGCGACTGCTTCTGTTCGGGGGGTGGGAGTCGGCTTCAAGAGGCGCTGGCGTAACCATGCAACTGGTGGGCGAGCAGCTGGGCATTCTCGATCAATTCCAGGGTGTCGACCAGCTGACCATTCAGCCCGACGGCTCGCTCGAAGTCCTGGAGCGAATCGAAGGCGGACGCCACATGGTTTCCGTCTGCCAAGGGCCTCCAGCGCTGCTAGGGTGGGCGACCGGCAACTTGCCCGAGCCGAGAAACAATCCGCAGATTGGCATGGCCAATATGCGCACCATCATGCCGGCGCTGCAGAGAGCCAAAGCTAGCGTGTTGCCGCACGATGCAGTGCGCTACCTGAGTGTCACCCCGCCGACGCAGCAACGGCAGACTCGCATCGTCAAGGATCGTGCGGCGGACGAGATCGCCGCCGAACTCATGGAGTGGATCGCACAGGACTAGCGAAGCCTGGCGTAGCTTGCAGCTGGTTGAAGGTCGAGGAAGAGATGGCACAGAACATTCTGTTTCTTGCGCACGTTGATGAGTCTGGCTTGACGCTGCCGAAATCAGCCCACGAAGCGCTTGGCGCTGCCTTGGAAGTGGCGCAGCAGATTGGGAGCACCTTGACGATCGGGCTCATTGGGGGGGACGTTCAAGCTGCCGCGGAAACGGTGGCGGGGGCAAATGCGAAAGTTTTCGCCGTGTCTGGCCCCGACTTCGCCCACCCCCGCTATGCCAGCGATGCCGCAGCGGTCGAGGCTCTCTGCCGTGAGAGCTCCGCGGAACTCGTCCTTGCTCCGGGAACGGCGCGTTTCCTGCGCGTAGTGCCCGGAGTAGCACATCGGTTGAATGGCCAGGTGGATACCCATCTCACTTCGATCGACGCTGCTGATGGCATGCTGACCGCCAAGCGGTGGTTCTACCGGCAACGTCTTGAGGGCGTCATTCAGCGCGACGCTCGTCCCTGGATCATGCTGTTGGACGGTGGTTGTCATACGCCATGGAGTGGTCCCGCCTCTCCAGCCGACATGCAGACAGTTGCAGTTTCCCTTCCCGCTGAAGCCAAGCGTACTGTGCACGCCGGAGTGCGAACTGCCAGCAGCAACGCCCAAACGATCCGTCCGGATGCGAGACTGCTTTTCGTGGCCGGCGCGGGCTGGTGCAAGAAGCAAGCCGACGGCAAGACTCACGTAGCGGAAGCTGAGACAACCATCCTGGAGTTCCTCCGCAACTCGGGGGCATCGCTCGGCGGAAGCAAATCGCTGGTCGATCAGGCCGGCGAGAATCAGGCAGTCCTGCCTTTCATGACTCACCTCAACCAAGTCGGGCAAACCGGGGCGACTCCGCGCCATCCGAAAGGCCTTTCGACTTGTTGCCACGGCGAGGAGCCGCACGTGGTGGGATGGCGATTCATCAGTGAACGACGAGCGATCAACCTCGATCCCAATTGTGGCTGGGCACGCGGCAAAGCCGATGTCCTATACGTCGCCGACGCCTTCCAGGTTATGACGACGCTCAACTCGCTCCTCAGCAGTAAAGCCAAGCTCAGAGATGAACTCGAACCTGCGACGAGTGTCTAGCAGGCTGAGTTCGTCTGGACTTTCACATTCGCGAATCCGCAGAGCCAGCAACTTCAGTCCCGCAATTTCCATCCCGCCGTTGTCCATTCCCGGACACCGATGTCCGGATCGAGTCAACGGAAAGTTCCCGTGCGGCGACATGATAGGCCGTATCTAGCTTGTTTCCAATTACATACGGATCGTCGTAGCTTTGGCGCTCCAGGTGCCGGGTCCGGACTGATGGACATCGCTCGGCCCGAGTTCAAGGCACAGAAACGTCGTCGGCAGACGATCGTTGTTATCGCGGCTGTTGTTGTTGTCGCTCTGATCTCCGTAGGAGTCTCGCGGCTGAAGCCGGCGGCACCGACGGTTGAGCGCGGCACGGTGTGGACGGACACGGTCAAGCACGGCTCGATGCTGCGGCAGGTTCGTGGGCTTGGTTCGCTGGTGCCGAGTCAGGAAGCCGTACGCCAGATTCCGGCGGAAACCGAGGCCACGGTGGTTCGCATTCACATGCTTCCGGGGTCACTGGTGAAGGCCGATACCATTCTGCTCGAAATGAGCAACCCGCAGACCGAGCAGGCCGCGGTTGATGCACAACTGCAACTGAAAGCCGCCGAGGCCGAGTACCAGAGCCTTCGCGTCAAGCTGGAAAGCGATCTGATGAACCAGAAGGCAGCAGCAGCCACGGTGAGCGCGGACCATGCCCAGGCACAGCGGCAGGAAGAAACGGATAAGGCGCTCTACGGTCTGGGAGTCATTTCCGGCCTCGCCTACAAATCCTCGAAGGACAAAGCAGACGAATTCACGACCAGAAACGACCTGGAAAACCAGCGATTGGCCGCCAACCAACGCGCGATTGAGTCCCAGATGGCGCAACAGCAGGCCAAAGTCGATCAGATGCGCACACTGTCGCAACTTAAACAAAAGCAGTTGGACGCGTTGAAAGTTCGCGCCGGAATTGACGGCGTGCTGGTGGACCTGCCACTGCAAGTCGGCCAGCACGTCCTGCCGGGAACGATGCTCGCCAAGGTAGTTGAGCCCGACCACTTGATGGCGACGCTGAAGGTCCCGGAGACGCAGGCGCGGGACGTGCAGATTGGAGAACCCGCCTCGATCGACACTCACAACGGAGTGATCCCCGGCACAGTAATGCGCGTCGATCCGGCCGTGCAAAACGGAACCGTAACGGTCGACGTCAAACTCACCGGTGAACTTCCCAAGGGCGCGCGTCCCGACCTGAGTGTCGACGGAACGATCGACCTGGAGCGTCTGGAGAGCGTTCTGTACGTGGGGCGTCCAGCGTTCGGGCAGGAGAACAGCACGATCAGTCTTTTTAGACTGAACGCAGCCGGACAGGAAGCCACGCGGGTGCCGGTGAAGGTTGGAAGAGCATCGGTGAATTCGATTCAGATCATTGAAGGACTTCACGAGGGCGACACGGTGATTCTTTCCGACATGTCGCGCTGGGACAACACCGATCGAGTCCGTCTCGAATAAACCGCATTCAGACACAAGGAGCCAGGCATGACAGAAGCGGGACAGCCACTGATCCAGATCGAAGACATGACCAAGATCTTCTACACGGATGAAATCGAAACCCACGCCCTCTCGGGCATTCACTTGTCGGTAAATAAAGGCGAGTACGTGGCCATGTCGGGACCTTCCGGATGCGGCAAGTCGACATTGCTCTCCATCATTGGCCTGCTCGACACGCCAACCGGAGGACGCTATTCCCTGAACGGCAAGACGGTGGAGAATCTTGACTTCGCTGAGCGCTCGCGCATTCGCAACCAGGAGATTGGTTTCATTTTCCAGAGCTTCAACCTGATCGGCGATCTGACCGTGTATGAGAACGTCGAACTCCCGCTGACCTACCGCCAGAAAATGCCCGCCGCCGACCGCAAGGTCCGTGTCATGGAGGCGCTGGAACGAGTTGGGATGGCGCACCGCGTGCGGCATTACCCGTCACAGCTCTCGGGTGGTCAGCAGCAACGCGTGGCCGTAGCCCGCGCGCTGGGCGGCAAGCCTTCGATCCTACTGGCTGATGAGCCGACCGGAAACCTCGATTCGCGCAACGGCGAGGCCGTCATGGAGTTGTTACAGGACCTGCATCGCGAGGGCGCGACTATCTGCATGGTCACGCACGACCCGCGCTTCGCCAAGCACGCTCAGCGCGAAGTTCATCTGTTCGACGGAAAAGTGGTGGCCGAAGAAGAGCTGAAGAAGTTGATGGCGGAAGTGCACGCATGAACGGAGTGCTGCAAGACCTTCGTTATGCGCTGCGGCAGTTGGGTAAGAGTCCGGGCTTCACGACTGTCGCTGTGATCGCGCTAGCTCTCGGAATTGGCAGCACCACTGCGATTTTCAGCGTTGTGGACGCAGTCCTGTTGCGTCCTTTGCCCTACCCTGAATCGGACCGCATCGTCAACGTCAGCTTGTCGCAGCGCAGCACCGGGGTTGGGGGAGGAGCGGTCTCACCCGGCGACTATCTGGATTGGGCAGCACAGAACCATGTCTTCGCATACACAGCCGCATCGCGGGGTTGGCCCGTGAATCTCGGTGGCGGAGATCGTCCCGAGCGAGTTCGCGGCACGATGACGAGTGGCGATTTCTTTTCTTTGTTTGGTGTCCGCCCGCTACTTGGCCGGACGTTGACACCTGAGGACAGCACGCCCGGTAACGACCACGTGGTGGTAGTCGGTGAGGGCATCTGGACGCGCTTGTTTGGTTCTGACCGCGGCTTGCTCGGCCGCGACATTACGATCAACGGAGCGCCTTATACCGTTGTCGGAGTGATGCCGGCGAACTTTGTTCCCGACACTTACGGCGAGTTGTGGCTGCCCTGCCACTTTGGCGTACCGCCCAACCTCCTGCGGCCCAATGCAGACCCACGCACAGTTCGCGACAGTCATTATCTGGAGGCCTGGGCGCGTCTCAAGCCAGGAGTAAGCCTGCAGAGGGCCCGCGATGAGATGGATGCCATTGGCCGCCGTCTAGAGAAGCAATATCCGAATGATGACAATGACACTGGTGTCAGCCTGGTCGGCATGCAGGACAGCCTGGTCAGCGACATTCGTCCCGTGCTCATGGTGTTAATCGTCGCGGTGGCTTTCGTGTTGCTGATCGGATGCGCAAATGTTGCCAACCTTTTGCTGGCGCGGGCCACAAGGCGGTCACGGGAGGTATCAATCCGCGCCGCTCTGGGAGCGAGCCGACTACGGTTGATTCGGCAGTTCCTGACCGAAAGCGTACTGCTGGCGATGATAGGGGGTCTAGCCGGAGTCTTGCTGGCAGCGTGGGCGGTGCCAGCGCTGTTGAGCATGAGTCCTCCTGATATCCGGAACTTCACCGCCATTGGAATGCATCGGAACGTTCTGTGGTTCAGTGTGGCCGCCTCAGTCTGCAGCGGGATACTGTTCGGTCTGGTGCCTGCGCTGCATTCCTCTCGTGGCAGCTTGAATGACGCTCTGAAGGAAGGCGAACGCGGGTCCACGGGCGGCCAAGGCAGAACTCGCTCCTTGTTGGTGGTGGCTGAGGTCGGACTTTCCCTCATTCTTCTGATTGGCTCGGGGCTGCTGGTGAAGAGCTTCCTGCGCCTGATGCGGGTGGACCCCGGCTTCGATTCCAGCCGCTTGCTGGTGTTCAACATCGGCCTTCCACCGGCCAGCGTTCCATCGCAGCAAGATGAGTTCTATCGCCAAGTGGTGGAACGGCTGGAAAGCTTGCCTGGAGTGCAGTCCGCGGCGGCGGTGAGCCGCTTGCCATTGGCCGGGGGGAACAGTGATCGCAGTTTTCAACTTCCGGGTGGCGGCCAGAGCTACCAGGCCGATATTCGAGTCAGCACACCTACCTATTTCCAGACCATGGGCATTCCACTGCTCAAGGGTCGATTTTTCAGCGAGCAGGATGCCAGCAGTTCCGGGCTGGTAGCGGTTGTCAATGACGTCGTGGCACGAACTGTGTTTCCCGGGCAGGATCCCGTCGGCAAATACATCCTGGATTTCGGCCCGGGATTAGACAAGGTCCAGATCGTTGGCGTGGTTGGCAATGTGCGCCACGTGGGGCTGGAAACGGCGCCGCGCCCTGAAGTGTATCTGCCGTTCGGGCAAGGCCACTGGCCTTCCGTATTCATGGTCGTGCGCAGCAAGACCACCGACCCGTTGACGCTGGCCTCGGCCGCGCAGAACGCAGTCGGAAGCGTGAGCAAAGACATTCCTTTGGCAAATCTGCGGACCATGGAGGACGTGATCGCGGGATCAGTCCAGTCACGCCGATTTGTCATGTCGCTGCTTTCCATCTTCGCCGGGCTGGCCATGCTACTGGCGGCGATCGGGCTCTACGGCGTCATGTCCTACGCGGTCTCGCAGCGCACGCACGAAATCGGAATTCGCATGGCGTTGGGAGCGCAAAAGGGCGACGTGTTGAAGCTGGTTGTGGCAGAGGGAATGGGTTTGGCAGTTCTCGGCGCAGTACTTGGTGCCATTGTCTCGATCGCCCTGACGCGCCTGATGTCGGGCTTGTTGTACGGGGTCAGCCCGAGAGATCCATTCGTTTACATGGTCGTGGTGGCTTTGTTGGGGGGTGTCGCCCTGGCCGCCAACTACATTCCCGCCCGGCGCGCCACGAGGGTCGATCCCATGGAAGCGCTGCGGTACGAATGAGAAGTCAAAGATGAACGCACTCAGAACCGATTCCGCGGTGGCCCTGCGTTACCAGTAGGGGAACGTGAAATGAACGCATTGTTTCAGGACTTTCGCTTCGCACTCCGGCAGCTTCGCAAAAGCGCCGGTTTCACCGCGGTTGCCGTGATCACGCTCGCACTCGGCATTGGGGCCAACACAGCCATCTTCAGCCTGGTGAGTGGGATCCTGCTCACGCCTCTTCCCTATTCCAACCCTGACCAGTTGGTGAGCGTGACCGGCACGTATCCTCGCGGCGGATTAGTGGCCATGCGTGAGCAGGTGCACACCATGGAGGTCGGCGCGTATGCGGAAGGTCACGACTTCAACTTGACCGGGCTGGGAGAGCCGGTCCGCCTGACAGGCACCCTGGTGTCGGCTGAACTATTTTCAATTCTGGGCGCGCGCCCGGAAATTGGAAGAGTCTTCCTCGCCGACGAAGACCGTGCCGGACAAGACAGTTTCGTAATTCTCAGCCATGCCCTCTGGCAGGAGCGTTTCGCCAGCGACCGCAACATCGTCGGACGAACGGTCCAACTCGAAGGCGTGAGCCGTCAAGTTGTGGGTGTAATGCCGGCGGGCTTTATCTTCCCTTCCGCGAAAACTCAGGTCTGGATCCCGCTCCACAACGATCCCCGCGACGTGGTGAGCTATTGGGCAAGCGACTACATGCCGGTGATCGGCAGGCTACGCCCGGGCGCCTCGATGCAGCAGGCGCAGGCCGAAATCAGAATGTTCCAATCTCATGTTGGGGCGCAGTTTCCGTGGACCATGCCCGCGAGCTGGAATGCGGATGTCAGTGTCGTTAAGCTACGCAATGGGATGGTCGTCGACGTACGCCCTCGGCTTCTGCTGTTGCTGGGGGCGGTGCTGCTGGTCCTGCTGATCGCGTGCGCCAACGTCGCAAACCTGACGCTCTCGCGCGCGGCAACCAGAGAAAGCGAAATTGGGATTCGCACGGCTCTTGGTGCAGGACGGCAACGGATCATCCGGCAGCTTCTTACGGAGAGTGTCGCTTTAGCGCTGCTTGGCGGTTTTCTGGGACTGATCTTCGCTGCGGTGGGACTTTCGTTTCTGAAGGCTGCCTTGCCTTCCACCACGCCGCGCCTGGCGGAAGTACACATGGATTGGCGGGTTCTTGCCTTCAGCGCTGGGCTGACGATCCTGACGGGGGTGATTTTCGGCCTCGCCCCCGCGCTTCAATCTTCGCGCACGGCTCCTGCTGACACGATGAAATCCCGTCAGCGAGGCGCAGCCACCACCGTTTCGCAGCGTCTGCGCTCGTCTCTGGCAATTGGTGAAGTTGCATTTGCCATGCTGCTGGTGGTTGCGGCGGGGCTGCTGATTCGCAGCTTCTGGACGTTGTCTCATGTGGATCCCGGGTTTCGTCCAGAGCACGTCGTTACGGCACGCATCACTCCCAATCAATCGTTCTGCAGCAACAGCAGCCGCTGCTTGTCGTTCTACCGCAGCGTGCTGGATCAAGTTCAATCGTCCCCAGGGATAACCTCTGTTGCGCTAGTGAACACTCTCCCATTGGGGGGAAGAGTGTCTAAGCGCTCGCTGGAGATTGAGGGATTGCCTGAGTCCATCCAGACGGCGCCGCTCTTCTGGTTGGACATAGTGAGCCCTGACTATTTTCGTGCGATGGGCATACCACTGCTGTCAGGCAGGTGGTTCACCCGGGCCGATGAGTCCGGAAATCCACCCGTGGCCGTGATCGCTGCGTCCTCGGCGGAACGATTCTGGCCCGGTCAAAGCGCGATCGGGAAACACGTCCGCTTCACGCGCGACAGTGAATGGCGCACCGTGGTCGGAGTGATTGCAGATGTGCGTGCCTACGACCTGCAAAAGAATGTTCCCGATTGGATCAAAGGCACGGTATACGTGCCCTACAGTCCCAAAGCGACTCTTGAAGATGGACAGGTCCCAGCCGAAATGACCCTGGTCGTACAGACTGCCTCGGAAGACTCTCAGGTCGGTTCCACGCTGCGCGGAATCGTCACCGGTCTGAATTCGGAAGTTCCGGTGAGCGAAATAAAGCGGATGCATGCCGTGGTCGCCGAAGCCGTCTCCACGCCTGCTTCCACGATGTTGCTCTTCGTTACGTTTGCTGTTTTGGCGCTGGCCCTTGGGATTGTGGGCATCTATGGGGTCCTGGCATTCCTCGTCTCAAAGCGTACGCGCGAGATCGGAATTCGCATCGCGCTCGGAGCGCAGCGCCGGGACGTACTGTGGCTGGTCCTTCGAGAGGGAGCGAAGTTCGCAGGAATCGGCATCGCGCTCGGACTGGCAGGCGCCTTCGCGGTCTCGCGCTGGCTGTCCAGCGAACTATACGGTGTAAGCGCGATCGACCCACTCACTTATGGAGGGGTCGCCCTCGTGGTGGCCGCGGTCACGATGCTGGCGTGCTACGTTCCCGCGCGCCGGGCCATGCTGGTTGATCCCTTGTTGGCGCTGCGGTACGAGTAGGAGAAATAGATGACCGGTCTGCTTCAGGATCTTCGCTACGCGTTACGGCAACTGCGCAGGAGCCCCGGCTTTGCTGCGGTTTCGGTCATCACGCTTGCGCTGGGGATCGGAGCAAACACGGCGGTGTTCAGCGTGATGAGTGCCGTTCTGCTGCGCGCGCTGCCGGTGCGTAATCCGCATCGTCTTTACTACCTGCGCATGGCAAACGGGCAACCCCAACCCCCTTCTGCCTCGAATACGGGTGACTCGAATACGTCGTTCTCCGAGCCGGTGTTCGAGGCGCTTCGCGCGCGCCGCGATGTTTTTGAAGACCTGATCGCGTATGCGCCCCTCAATATCGGAAAGGTGGCGGTTCGCTATGGAGAAACTCCAGAGGAAGCTGAAGGAGACGAGGTCAGCGGAAATTTCTTTGCGGGACTGAGTGTGCCCATTGCCCAGGGCCGTTCCTTCGCCCTCGATGACGAGAAGAACCACTTACCAGTCACTGTGATCAGCTACAGCTACTGGACTCGACGCTTTGCGCGCAATCCCTCGGTTCTCGGCGACACTCTCTACATCAAAGGCATTCCATTCACTGTGATTGGCGTCGCGGCAAGAGGGTTTCGGGGAATCGAACCTGGACGCTCCACGGATTTTTGGATTCCTCTGCAAAGTCGCCCCGAGCTCAACGCCTGGAGCAATCCGCCGGAGACCAGCAGTCTCTACGGAACTCCGAGGTGGTGGTGCCTGCCACTGATCGCTCGGCTGCGCTCAAACGTTACACCAGCAGAGGCTCAGAGCGCGCTGCAATCTACGTTTGGTGAAGCGGCAAAAGCCGGCATCGGCACGATCGATCCAAAACAGTGGAAGCCGCTGCTGGACTTCTTCCCTGCTCGGGGAATTCAGGGCTACAACGAGCAGTACCGCCAGCCGGTGCAAATCCTGATGGGCTTGGTCCTGCTGGTATTGCTGATCGCCTGCACCAATGTTGCCTTGCTGCTCATCGCACGCAACGAAGCCAGACAGCGGGAGTTCAGCCTGAAACTGGCGATCGGTGCGGAGAAAGGGCATTTGTTTCGCCAGCTTCTCGCGGAAAGTCTATTGCTCGTCGCTGCCGGGGCCCTGCTGGGATGGGCATTCGCCGGTGTCGCAACGGATGCTCTGGCCAGCTGGTCAGGAATCGAATCCGACCTGCGTCCGGACCGTACAGTACTCATGTTTACAGTGGGCATTTCGGTTGTCAGTGCCCTCGCGTTTGGGCTTGCCCCTTTATGGATTGCGCTGCGGGCGCCTATCTCCGGGGTATTGCGAGCGGCCGCCAGCAATCTCACTCCCGACCGGCGCCGTGCCCTCGGTGGCAGGTTATTGATGTCATGCCAAGTCTCGATTTGTCTTTTGCTGCTAGTTGCCGCGGCTCTTCTGCTGCGCACTCTTCGAAATTATCAGACACAAGATCTCGGGATGCGCACGGAGGGCTTGCTGGTCTTCGGAGTAACTCCGCAGAGCGCGAACACTACCCAGCAGACCCTGGCTTTCTATCGCACTTTGCTCGACCGAATTCGCAATCTGCCGGGGGTTCAGGGCGCAACCCTCATGGAGAATCGGATTGGATCCGGCTGGAGTAACAACAACGACAATGAGCTGGATGGAGCCAACCTCATCGCAAAGTTTGGCCCGAGCGCCTCGGTGCGCAGCAATAATGTCGGGCCTGACTATTTCCACGTGCTCGGCGTTCCCATTCTTCAGGGTCGGGATATCGCTGATTCCGACACTCCGGATTCTGCTCCTGTCGTGGTTGTGAATGAGACCTTTGTGCGACGTTTTCTTCCCGGCACGAATCCGCTAGGCCATAAGGTTCGCGACAATCGAATGATTGTGGGTGTTGTGAAAGACAGCAGGTACACCAGTGTCGGTGAAGACCCCAGACCCATGGCCTATTACGCGGGCTTTCAGACGTTCAGTGCGAGAGCAACGATGCACGTGGAGGTTCGCACACAGGGAGCGCCGCTCAATCTGTTGCCAGCGATTCGACATCTCGTGATTGACATCGATCCCGACGTTCCGCTGGAAGGGCCAATGTCACAGCAGGCGCAATTCGAGGAATCCTATGCCATGCCGGCAGTATTTGCCCGGCTGGGTGGATTCTTCGGAGGACTGGCGGCCCTTCTGGTCGCTACCGGTCTGTATGGCACCTTGTCCTATCGCACCAATCGCCGCACGGCCGAGATCGGGACGCACATGGCGCTTGGCGCGCAACGCAGCCAGGTCCTGTGGATGGTGATGCGGGAGAGCCTGTTGATCACTTCCGTCGGTGTCGGAGTCGGGCTCCCCCTTGCCCTTGTCTGCGTGCACTTGCTGGGTTCGATGTTGTACCAACTATCGCCCGTCGATCCGACCAGTTTTGCGATCGCAATTGGATGCGTCACGGCAATTGCGGGTTTTGCCGCATTCTGGCCGGCATGGCGCGCCGCCAAGATCGATCCCATGACCGCGCTGCGGTACGAGTGAAATATGGAGACTCTAGGTCAGGACGTTCGCTATGGCTTCCGCATGCTGCGGAAGAACCCGACGTTCACGGCGGTGGTGATTCTGACGCTGGCGCTGGGTATCGGCGCGAACACGGCCCTGTTCAGTGTGGTCAACGCAGTCTTGCTGCGTCCGCTGCCCTTCTCAGAACCGGACCGCGTTGTTGCCGTCTTCGAGTCCAATCCAGAAAAAGGATTCAAACGGTTCAGTGCATCGCCGCCCAATTTCATGGACTGGCGCGACCAGAACAAGGTGTTCAGCGACATCGCGGCCTACGTGCGCAGCCCTGTGGCCCTCACCGAACACGGTGAAGCTGCACGGCTGCGGACCGTGAGCGCAAGTCCCAGCTTGTTCGCCGTTCTCGGAGTCTCGCCATTTCTCGGGAGGCCATTCGTCAGTGAAGAGGGGCAGCGGGGCCACGACCATGTCGCGATCCTGAGTCACACGCTCTGGCAGGAGCGATTCGGCGGAGATCGCCGCGTCCTCGGTCAATCGATCCAGTTGGATGGAGAGAGCTACGAGATCGTGGGCATCATGCCGGCTGAATTTCAGTTTCCGATCTCCGGGGCGGACCTTTGGCTCCCGTTGAGCTTTGCACCGAATGTGGCTACGCAGCGAGGCGCTCACTACCTGAATGTTGTGGCGCGGCTGAAGCCTGGCGTCACCGTGGAGCAGGCGAGCGACGAACTCCAGAGAATTCACGCTGGACTGGCGGCCGCGTACCCGGACAAGGACAAAGGATGGACGGCGCTTGCAGTTGATTACCGTCTTGCCGTGCTGGCCGACGTCCGCCCGGCATTGTTGATCCTGCTCGGCGCGGTCGCCCTGGTCGTCCTAATTGCGTGCGCGAACATCGCGAACCTGCTGCTGGCACGCGCCGGCGATCGTGACCGCGAAGTCGCTATCCGAACCGCACTGGGCGCGGCCCCCGGCCGCGTGATCCGGCAACTCCTCACGGAAAGCTTGATGCTTTCGATTCTTGGCGCAGCCGCAGGCCTGGCCATCGCGTATTGGGCCGTCGCCATCATCGTGGCTCACGGGCCACAGAATATTCCGCGGTTTCATGGCGTCCGCATCGACGCTCAGGTATTGGGATTCACCGCCGCACTGGCGGTTGTCACGGGACTGGTCTTTGGCTTGTTGCCTGCGTTCCGCGCAGTTCGGCCGGACGTCAACCAGTCTCTGAAGTCCGGAGTGCGAACGACGGGCGACCAGGGAGGGAAATGGTTGCGCGGCTCGCTGGTGGCGGGAGAACTGGCAATTTCCCTGGTCTTGTTAGCGGGCGCTGCGCTGCTGCTGCGGAGTTTCACCAACCTGCTGGGAGTGACTCCAGGGTTTACTCCATCGAATCTTCTGACTTTCCAATTGTCTCTACCCGAAGCGGCCTATCCGGACGGCAATCGGGCAGCAGCGTTCTCCGACGATCTTCTCCAGCGAATTCAGGCTTTGCCAGGAGTGCGCTCGGCGGCGGTCACGTTCATCCGGCCATTCAGTGGCGACGATTTCAGCAGCAGCTTTGAGGTGACTGGAGCGCCGCCGCAATCGCCCGGAGACGAACCCAGCGCGGAACTGAGAGTGGTGAGCCGCGATTACTTTTCGACGATGCAGATTCCTCTGCTAAAGGGGCGATCCTTCCAAACCAGTGACCGCCGCGGCAGTCCGCCGGTCGTCCTGCTCAGCAGAAGTGCGGAGAAGAAGTTCTTTCCCAACGGAGACGCCCTCGGCAAGGTGATGCGTTTTGGCGCGCGCATGGGTTACGACAAATTGCAGGGCGAGGTGATCGGCATGGTAGGTGACGTGCACGATTTTGGACTCGACATCGAGCCGCCGCCGGACGCATACCTGCTCGCTGACCAATCCGGCATTACGGAAATGAGTGTCGTCGTTCGCACCGTCGGCGAGCCAGCGAGCCTGGCCCCGATGGCGCGCGATCAGGTGCACGCCATCGACAAGAACCTGCCCATCGCTAACATGGCGACAATGGAAGACGTAATGGCCGAGTCGCTCGGTGAGCGGCGCTTCTACATGGTCCTGTTGGGAACGTTCGCCTTCATTGCATTGTCGCTGGCCGCGGTGGGTGTGTACGGCGTGATGTCGTATTCGGTGAGCCGGAGAAAGCAGGAGATCGGCATCCGACTAGCCCTCGGAGCACGGCATCACCAAGTGATGGTAACCGTCCTGTCCCAGGCTGCGAGGGTGGTGGGCATCGGCCTGGCGATCGGATTAATTGTGACCGTCGCCGCCAGCCGCGTAATCGCCGGATTGCTGTTCGGAATCAGTGCCACCAACCCGTTGATTCTCGCAGGAGTTGCGATGGCGTTGGCGCTGGTCGCTCTCTTGGCCGGGTACTTGCCGGCGCGGCGTGTGCTCAAAGTGGATCCGATCGTCGCGCTTCGGTACGAGTAGGAGGTTCACACAGATGGGCGGACTGTTGCAGGACTTCACTTACGGTTTGCGGATGTTGCACAAGAACCCGGGTTTCACCCTCCTAGCCGTTGTCACACTCGCGCTCGGAATCGGCGCGAATACCGCGATCTTCAGCAACGTGAACGCCCTGGTGCTTCGTCCCTTTGCGCTGCCGGATCTTGATCGTGTGGTGGCGATATGGGAGACGGTCCCCAAAGAAGGTGCAACGAGCGTGAAAGCCGCACCGGCCAACTTTCGGGATTGGACCGCACAGAATGCGTCTCTGGAGCACCTGGCTGCTATTCAAGCCTGGAACGCCAACTTAACGGGCGAAGGAATCGCCGAGCGCGTTGAAGGCTACAAGGTAACGCCGGATTTCTTTCCGCTGCTCGACCTCCCGCCGCGACTTGGCCGAAATATTGGACCGGCTGATTTTCAGTACGGCACCGCACCGGTCGTCGTCATCAGTCACGGCTTCTGGGAAAAGCACCTGGGTGGTGACGCTACCGTTGTCGGCAGGAGTCTGCTCCTGAATGGTCAGAAATTCACCGTCGTCGGGGTCGCGGGCAGCGATGTCGATTTCCCGGCCGGGGCCGAGATTTGGACTCCACTCGATTTGAATGCAGTTGTCGCCGATCGCTCGAACCACTACTTGCTGGCGCTCGGACGTCTAAAGAACGAATTCTCCGTGAGCAAGGCGGGGGCAGATTTTCAGACCATCGCTAACCGGCTTGCGCAACAATTTCCGGACACCAACGGTGGTCACGGGATCCGAGTAGTCCGGTTGGTCGAGGACGCGACCACAGGAACCCGACAGTTCGTGCTGGTGCTCATGGGTGCGGCTGTTTTTGTTCTCTTGCTCGCCTGCGTCAACGTGGCCAACCTGCAATTGGCCCGTGTCTCCGGCCGGCAGAAGGAGATGGCGGTACGCATCGGGATGGGCGCCAGCCGGTGGCAACTCATCCGGCAACTACTGGTCGAGAGCACACTGCTGGCAATCGCCGGGGGAGCGGCCGGAATTGTGCTGTCCGGTTGGGGCATGGGACTCCTGCGGCGCAACCTCCCGCCGTTTATCGTTGCGCATGTTCCGGGCCTGAAGCACCTCGAGACAGACTGGCGAGTGCTGAGCTTTACTCTGGCTGTCGCGCTGTTAACAGGCATTCTGGCTGGGCTGGCGCCGGCCTTGCGCTTCTCACGATCCGAGCTGGGTGATGCGCTCAAGGAAAACACCCGCGGCGCCAGCTCCAGCAAGGCGGCGGGGCGTCTGCGCTCTGTACTTGTAACCTCTGAGATTGCCTTTGCCCTGGTGCTCTTGATCGGCGCCGGGCTCATGGTGAAGGGATTCCGCAATCTGATCAATACCGAAATGGGGTTCGATCGCACTCACCTCCTGACTTTTCGCGTAGTCTTGCCGGAGGAAAAGTACCGCGGGAAAGATCAGACCCTCAACTACTACGATCGCGCCATCCGTCGGCTCCAATCGTTGCCGGGCGTCCAGTCGGTCGCGTGCGTGACTAGCTTGCCATCGGGATGGACGTGGAACTGGACCGAGTACAGCGCAGAAGGAAGACCTCCCGCTGCTGCCGGCGAAATGCCTTCCACAATCTCACAAACGGTCACGCCAGAATTCTTTGCATCCTTACGGATTCCGTTGCTGAAAGGACGCTTCGTCACTGCTCAAGATGATCGGAATGCGCCGCCGGTGGCGGTCATCAGCGAGACCCTGGCGCGTTCCAACTGGCCCGGACAGGACCCGATTGGCAAGCACGTGAAACTGGGCCGGGATGGAATGGACCCGCAACGGCAGATTGTAGGCGTCGTAGGCGACATCCGCGATTCGCCGTTCGATCAGAACTCCGACCCGACCACTTATCTACCCCTGGCCCAGCTGCCGCCGGCGTCGTCAGCGTTCGTGGTCCGCACTGCCGCTGACCCTCGAAGTCTTGCCGGGTCTGTCGCGGCCGAGATCCGGAACATCGATCCCGACGTACCCGCTTACGATGTGCGAAACCTGGATCAGATCATTGCCGACAACGTGAGTGGGGTGGAGTCGTCGGCGCAAATGATGGTGGTGTTCGGGGTCATCGCGCTGGTGCTGGCGGCAGCCGGAATCTTCGCGGTGATGGCCTACTCCGTGGCCCAGCGTACGCACGAAATCGGCGTTCGCATGGCGCTCGGAGCCCGCCGTATCGACGTGCTGCGACTGGTCGTCACGTCGGCAGTCAGGATGGCCATCGTGGGGCTGGCGATCGGAGTAGGTGTTGCCCTGCTGCTGACGCACGCCATTTCCAGCGCCCTGTTTGGCGTGGTTCGCATCGACCCGCCCGTTTTCGTTGCGTTGACTCTGACATTGGCGGCGGTAGCGGCGCTCGCGGCCTACATTCCGGCGCGCGAGGCAACCAGGGTCGACCCGATGCAAGCCTTGCGCTACGAGTAAGAGGTTGAACCATGACCGGCATACTTCAGGATCTTCGTTACGCTTTGCGACAACTCGCTCGCAGTCCGGGCTTCGCAGCGGTGGCAGTGGTGACTTTGGCGCTGGGCATCGGCGCTAACACCGCTATCTTCACGCTGCTGGATCAGGCTCTGCTGCGGAAACTGCCGGTCCGGGATCCGGAGCAACTGGTCGTGCTGCAATTTTCCGGTACGGATCGCGGTCACGTCTCCTCGCGCGCCGACCACCACCTCTACTTCTCGTACCCCATGTACCGGGACCTGCGCAACCGGAACGCAGCGTTCAGCGGACTAATCGCGACCTCATGGACTCAGGTGGGCCTGCAGTGGCACGACCAGCCGGACCTGGTGGCGGCGGAACTGGTCTCCGGCAATTACTTCGACGTGTTGGGCGTACGCCCGGCAGTGGGCCGATTGTTTGTGGCATCGGACGACGTTGTGGCCGGCGCGAATCCGGTCGCGGTGCTGAGTTACAACTACTGGTCGCGGCACTTTGCAGCCGACCCGTCCGTTGTCGGCCAGAACGTATCGGTCAACGGCCATCCGTTTGTGGTTGTAGGAATCGCGCAGAAAGAATTTCCCAGTGTTGTCGTGGGAGACACCCCGGGAATTTTTGTCCCCATGACAATGAAATCCGAAGTGATGCCAGGATCGGCCGACCTCGAAAACCGCCGCGACCGCTGGCTGAACATCATCGGCAGGCTGAGGACAGGGCTGAGCCGGGATCAGGCCGAAGCGGGGATCGCACCGCTCTGGTATGCCATCCGCGCCGACGAACTCCAGCAGAGCGGGCACAGCTCGGAACGCGAGCGCGAGTCCTTCCTGACCAAGTCTCATTTGTTCCTGCTGGAGGGAGCTAAGGGATTTTCGCCGCTGCGCGCTGATATGCGAACGCCGCTCCTCATCGTCATGGCCATGGTTGCCCTGGTGGCCCTCATGGCGAGTGCCAACGTCGGCGGGCTCCTGCTGGTGCGTGCGGCCGGCCGCGTGCAGGAAATGTCGGTGAGGTACGCGCTTGGTGCAAAGCGCAGCCGCGTGGCGAGGCAACTTCTCGTGGAAGGCGTGGTCCTGGGACTCGCCGGAGGTCTGCTCGGTATCTTCCTGGCCCCGCAGGCATCCGCTGTGCTGATCCGTAACGTCTGGGGCGGCGCTTCTGGCGGAAATCTGCCGTTTTCCTCGCATGTAGATACGCGCATTTTGCTCTTCAATTTCCTGCTCGCAGTATCGGTGAGCTTGCTCTTCAGTCTCGCCCCTGCAGCCCAGTTCTGGCGCCCGGACGTCTCCCAATCCCTCAAGCAGCAACTCACCACGGCCGCCGGGTCTCCGCGTTTCCGCCGCATCTCCGTTGGAGTCCAGATCGGGCTCAGTCTGCTGCTGCTCGTTGGCGCCGGATTGTTTGTGCGCACGCTACGTAATCTCAGGTCTCTCAACGTGGGATTCGCCACCGACCACTTGTTGACATTCACCCTGGAGCCTGAACTTGCCGGATATGAGCCTCGAAAGAACGAAGACGTTGAAACCCGAGTTTTGCAGACGCTTGCCGCGTTGCCGGGTGTCCGTTCTGTTGCCAGCACGACCGACCCCGAACTCGCGGATGACAATACCGGACTCAACATTACGATCGCGGGTTACGCAGCAAAAGAAGACGAGAGCATGGATGTGGAATCGGAGAAGGTAAGCCCCGGATACTTCTCCGCCATGGGCATGAGTGTTCTTGCGGGGCGGGAACTGAGCGACCAGGATCGCGAAGGAACGCAGAAGGTGGCGGTCGTCAATGGGAGTTTCGCCCGTCATTTCTTCGGCGATGCCCCCCTTGCCCTTGGCCACCATTTCGGCAAGGGCGCAGGCGATGTGAAGACCGACATTGAAATTGTCGGCGTCGTGAGCGACGCGAAGCACACCGGCGTGCGTCAGGAAGTCCTGCGCACCATCTTCACGCCTTACCGGCAGGACCCTGGCTCGCGAGAGATCGCCTTCTACATTCGTACCCAGCAGGCGCCGGAAGCAGCCGAAGCAACCGTCCGACAGGCGATGCAGACTCTGGACTCGAAGCTCGTGCTCGACAATTTCCGCACCATGCAGGCGCAGATTGACGACAACTTGACCACCGAACGCGTGGTCGCGGCGCTCGCTTCGGGTTTCGGACTGCTGGCGGTCTTCATGGCGGTGATCGGGTTATATGGCGTGCTGGCGTATTCGACGGCACAGCGAACTCGCGAACTCGGAATTCGCATTGCACTCGGCGCTCGGCGCGGCCTTGTCATGCGCATGGTCCTGATGGAGACACTGCGGCTCGCCGGCATCAGCATCGCAATTGCCCTTCCGGTATCGCTGCTGCTTGCACGGGCGGTCCGGAGTCAGCTATTCGGCGTATCCAGCAGCGACCCGCTGACGATATGCGTAATGACGCTTCTGGTAGCCGGAGTGGCGGTGGCAGCGGCGTTGATCCCAGCCCGCCGCGCCGCCAAAGTCGATCCCATGGTGGCGCTGCGGTACGAATAGCTGACGCAAGGAGTTTGAAAATGAGAAGCGTGCTTC
>Ga0335076_10000048_pt1 | contig 97311 bp, 75 predicted proteins | sample Lox_Sample_25_FD_206717 | JGI IMG/M metagenome (GOLD analysis project Ga0335076, IMG submission 206717) | Soil microbial communities from Loxahatchee National Wildlife Refuge, Florida, United States - Lox_Sample_2.5 | ecosystem: Environmental > Terrestrial > Soil > Wetlands | place: USA... | reverse complement strand
AATCAAAATGTGACTGACTTTCACTTCCTCTGCCTGACGGTACTCGTCGCGGTGCTGGTCGTAGTAGGCCTGTAGCTCTTGCGGAGTCACGGAGACATCTTCCGGCTTCAGGTTCGAGACCAGGGCGTACTTGATCTGCCGCTTCTCGGGACTGGTATAGTTCGCCTTGTTTTTTTCGTAGAATGCCTTCAATTCCTGATCGGTGGGATGAAGACCTTTGAGGATGTCAGCCTGGGTCAGCACCGCGTAGTCGAACTTGACTTTGGTATTGCGGCGATCGAATTCCGCGCGCACTTCCGGCTCACCGACAAAGGCCGTGCCCGACACGAGGGCACGAAGCTTGCGAATCAGGATGTACTCCTTCTCAAGATTCTCGAACTGAGGGATCGTGAGGTCGGCACGCTGGGCAAAATTCTCGTATTCCGTCTGGCCGATGAACTTTCCGTCGGGAAACAGCATCGACGACAGGGGGCCGTGCTGAAGTTCTTCGGCTAGTTCCTCGTCGCTCACACGGAGCCCAAGCCGCTGCGCTTCCGAAACCAGCACTTTCTCTCCGATCAGTTGCTCGGCAGCTTGTCCAGCAAAGAACGGCATCAGCATAGAGGTCTGTTCTCCACCCCTGGGGAACTGTTGCCGTATCATGAGCCGTGCTTCGCGCTGGACTTCGGGAACCGTCACCTGCTCGTCGCCGACCGTCGCCAGAACACCCGGGGGTGGTCCACCGATACCCAGGCTGGATCCCACGCCTCCGGGAATGAGGGTGATCACCATCGAAGCACAGATAATGACAAGTAGGGCGCCCAGTACAATCTTCAGGGTTGGCCCTGCACTCTGCAAAATCCGAATCATAGATAGAAGACTCCAGCGGAAGGGAGTTAATCGTTGATTATAAACTAGCGACGAGACATGCAACTCGCGGGGGAAGGCCTTCGTTGATCTTCCAGGGACGTACCATCCCGATGGATCGCTAAGCATCTTTATTAAAACGTGTTAATACATTAGAATTCCAGCCGAACCGCGACCCCGTATGATCTACGAGGGTGAGCTGATCGAGAGGGCCATGATGAAAATTCTCAGAATTGCCGTTCCGATTCTCAGTTGCGCACTGGCGTATGCCCAATCCGGATCGCGCCCCGCCGTTGCGACGTTCTCGCTGAACGGGAACTGGGCGATGCAGTCCTCGGCGCAAGCGGGCGAGAAGGGCGAGTTGATTTCGATGCCCGCATTCCAGCCGAAGGGATGGATCAAGGCCGACGTGCCGACGACGGTGGTCGCCGCGCAGGTGAAAGCGGGGCTGCTTCCCGATCCGCTCTTCGGTATGAATCTGCGGCAGTATCCGGGCGTGTCGTATCCCATTGGGGCAAACTTCTCGAATCTGCCGCTGCCACCGGACAGCCCATATGGCGTCTCCTGGTGGTACCGCAAGGAGTTCACGCTCCCTAAAGATTACGCGGGGAAGACGGTGTGGCTGAATTTTCGCGGGATCAACTATCGCGGGAACATCTGGGTGAACGGGAAGCAGATCGCCAACTCGGACCAGGTGGCCGGGGCGTGGCGCACCTATGAATTCAATGTGACTTCGGCGGTGAAGGCTGGCGTGAACGTGATTGCGGCACAGGTCTGGGCGCCGACCGACAAGAGTCTGGCCATCACATTCGTCGATTGGAATCCGGCGCCGCCTGATAAGAACATGGGCCTTTGGCGCGACGTCTATCTGCAGGCGAGCGGACCGGTGGCAGTACGATATCCGGCAGTGGTCTCGAAACTGGATGGCAATGCCGCGCAACTGACCGTAACGGCGCTCCTGAAAAACGGCACCGACCAATCCGTAAAGGGGACACTAAAGGGCAAGATCGAAGAGGCCGAGTTCTCGCAGGAAGTGGAACTGGCTCCGGGGGAGAGCAAGGATGTCACCTTCGATCCGGACAAATTCTCACAGTTGAAGTTTGCGAATCCGCGCTTGTGGTGGCCCAAGCAGATGGGCACGCCGAACTTGTACGACCTCGCCATGACGTTCGAGGCTGGGGGGAAGACTTCCGACTCCGCCCACACCCGGTTTGGAATTCGCGAGATCACGTCGGAGGTTGACGAACACGCCGCCAACCGATTCAAGCGGCTCTTCAAGATCAATGGAAAGAACATCCTGATCCGCGGCGCGGGCTGGACTCCCGACCTGATGGTGCGGTTTGATCCTCATTACATGGCCGACGAATTGCGCTATGTGCAGGACATGGGACTGAACACCGTCCGCCTCGAAGGCAAGATCGAGCCCGAGCTGCTTTATGAGACTGCCGACCAGATGGGCATTCTGGTGATGGCGGGGTGGTGCTGCTGCGATCACTGGGAGCACTGGGGCAACTGGGCTCCGGAAGATTTCGAAATTGCCAAGGCTTCTCTGCGCGATCAGATGTACCGGCTACGCAGCCATGCGAGCCTGGTGATGTGGCTGAACGGCAGCGACAATCCGCCGCCGCCGGACGTGGAAGAGATGTACCTGAAGATCGAGAAAGACCTGCTGTGGCCGAACCCAATCGTTTCGTCGGCGACAGCCAAGCCGGCGGCCGTGACGGGCGCGAGCGGCGTGAAGATGTCGGGGCCGTATGAGTATGTCGCGCCATCGTACTGGATGACCGACCCGCATCGTCCCACGGCGGAGCAAAGCTGCAATGCTGGCGGATGCGGCGGCGCGTACGGATTCAACAGTGAGACCAGCATGGGGCCCGCCGTGCCGCCGATCGAAAGTGTCCAGCGGATGGTGGGGAAAGACCATCTCTGGCCGATCGACGATACCTGGAATTTCCATGCCGGAGGCGGCGCGTTCAAAACGCTCAAAGTTTTTACCGACGCGCAAGACAATCGCTACGGCAAGTCGAACAGCGCGGAGGAATTCACCTACAAGTCGCAGCTCATGACCTATGAAGGCGTTCGCGCGATGTACGAGGCCTACAGCCGGAACAAGTACACCTCGACGGGCGTCATTCAGTGGATGTTGAATAACGCATGGCCCTCGATGATCTGGCACCTCTACGACTACTATCTGCTTCCGGGCGGCGGATATTTCGGCGCGAAGAAAGCGACGCAGGCACTGGATCCTGTATACGGTTACGACGATCACTCGGTGTGGCTGGTCAGCAGCCAGTATGCGGACGCCAAAGGCCTGAAGCTGACAGCGCGCATTCTGAATGTGGACGCAACGGAGAAGTTCTCGAAGGAAGTCGTGGTGGATGCGCCTGCTGACAGCACCGCGAAGGTTTTCGAGATACCGACGGTCGACGGGTTGTCGGGAGCCTATTTCCTGGATCTGCGCGTGACGGACGCTGCCGGCAAAGTGGTGGGATCCAACTTCTACTGGCTGTCGACGAAGCCCGAGACAATCGACTGGACGAAATCGAACTGGTACACGACGCCGACCGAATCCTATACGGACTATACCGCGCTCGCGCAATTGCCCAAGGTGAAGCTGAACGTCACCAGTCGCACCGAACGCACGGGCGACGACTCGGTCACCCACGTCACCATCGAGAATCCCAGCAAGAGCGTGGCGTTCTTTGTGCGGCTGAAAGTCGACAAAGGCAAGGGCGGCGAAGAAGTGCTGCCGGTCGTCTGGCAGGACAACTACGTCACGCTCCTGCCCGGGGAGAAGCGGGAAATCACGGCCAGCTACCGCTCTGCTGACCTCGGCAGCGTCAAGGCCGAGGTTGAGGTCAAGGGATGGAACGTGGAGTGAGTCGGATTTAGCAATTGTGTAATCGGGTAATTTGGTAATTTGAACCCAGCGAACCATGGGCTTGCAATTACTAAATTACCCGATTACCAATTTTCCAAATCCGCTACATGTGCTGCGAGATTGACAGGATGTTGCCGTCCGGGTCTTTGAACCACGCTACTTTGTCTCCGTTGGGCGCGGTCCAGATGCCCAGTTTGTCCTGCTCGAAAAAGCCGAAACGCTCGAAATGCACGCCTCTGCTCTCGAGGGCCGGGACCATTGTTTCGATGTCTGGAACTTCCCATCCCAGGATGGTGAACTGCGCCGGCTTGAAGTTTTGCACCTTCGCGATCCGCACCATGATTCCGTTGGCGCGGAACACATAAGCAAAGCCGTCATCCTTCACGAAGCGAAGTCCTAATACTCCTTCGTAGAAGTCTCTCGCCTTCTGAAAGTCTGTCGTCGGAGCGAAAGCGACGATGTTGATGGAACCGAGCATAGAGTCCTCCTCACCCAGCGATGCCATACAAACTGGGCCCACGGTAGCGGATTGACCGTGTTTCCATCTTTCGCTATTATGACAATAAATGTCGAATCAACGACACGGAATTCATGCCTGCCCCCGCCTACCTTCGCCGGTCACGACTCTGACTTATGAATTCACGGACGGCCACACGATTCCCGAGCACTACCATCCGGAGGATCAACTGGTCTACGCATCGCGCGGCGTCATGACCGTGCGCACGAGCGATGGAACGTGGGTGGTCCCCGCGCAGCGCGCAGTCTGGATTCCGGCAAAGACTCCGCACAGCATTGTCATGTCGAGCGCGGTGTCGATGCGTACGCTTTATCTGAGAGCGTGTCTGGTGCGCCGTATGCCCAGAACTTGCTGTGTGGTCAACGTCTCACCCTTGTTGCAGGAACTGGTGCTGCATGCCTGTCGATATCCGAACCTGAGCCGGCGAACGCTAGTGCAGCGCCATCTTATCGACTTCATCGTCGATCAACTGGAAACGGTGCAGGCCGTTCCGCTGCAACTGCCCAGTCCGTCGGACACGAGAGCCGTCCGCGTTGCCGACGCGCTGCGCCGCGGTCCAGGAGATCAAGTTTCGCTCGAACAGCTCTGCGACAAGGCTGGGGCGAGCAAGCGAACGATCGAACGCCTGTTCCAGTCGGAAACCGGCTTGTCGCTAGGAAAATGGAGACAGCAGCTTCGCCTGCAGTGTTCGCTGCAGTTGCTGGCTTCAGGAGAGAAAGTCACGCACGCCGCGCTGGAAGCCGGGTACAGCACGCCGAGCGCGTTTATTGCCATGTTCAGGGATGCGCTTGGAGTGACGCCGGGGCGGTATTTCGATATTCCTCGAAACGGATCGTAAGGGCCTCGTCTACGAGTCGGCAAAGTCGATCATCGCGGGCGCGGTGCGAAAGCCTCTGGTCTTGATCCCAACATAGACCAGGCCGATGGCGAACCAGACGCCTCCCGCCGCCTTAGCGAGCGGGTTCAGGTTCCACCAGATCAGGGCACAGAAGACAAAGCCGATGAGCGGTAATACGGCATCCTGGAGAGGCCGGCGTCGGTACCCAGCCTTCGCGATGACGGTGAACTGCCAGAAGGTCGCCAGGTTCACGCCCATGAAAGCGAGGAACGCGCCGAAGTTCAAAAGTTCGCCCGCGTGCTGATAGGCGCTGCCGATATAGTTCAAAGCCACGGCGCCGCCATAGGCCAACAGCCCGATCAGCACGATGTTGTAGGTAGGAGTGTTGCTGCCCGGCTTCAGGTATCCGAAAACTCGCTTCGGCAGCACGCCATCGCGACCCATGCCAAAGAGCAACCGGGCAGCGCCCAAGGTTCCAGTCAACGCGCTGCCAAACGCAGCCACGATCAGAATCAGCCCCATGGCGTTGAACAAAACTGCTCCACCAACACGGCTGCAGATATCCATGTATGCGGTTTCGAGGTTGGGGAAGGAGCGCCAATCGGGCCAGACGCGTGCGCCAAGGTAAACTTCGAATCCGCTGCAAACGCCGGCGAAAACGCAGGTGAGTACAACCGCGAGCAGCACATTGCGCTTCGGATTCTCGACGTCCTCGGCCAGCGTGGTCACGCCGTCGAAGCCGATATAGGTGAGCGCGGCAAAGGAGGTCGCCGTCCAGATGCGGTGCGAATTGAAAGTCTTCGGATCGTAGAGTGGCTGAAGAGAGAAGAGGCCGTGCCAGCCCTGGCCTCCGTAGAGGTATCGAATTGCCAGCACCACGAAGAAGGCAACGACTACGGTCATGAACGCCAGCAGAACTTTGTTGGACCGTGCCGACGAACGCACGCCAGCGAGATTGAGCAGGGTGATGACTCCAGCGATGATTGCCGCCCAAACCGCAAATGGAACAGCGGGTACATACCGTTCATGCAGAGCGGTCGAGATCCACACTGTGTTGATCAACGGTTGAAGCAGGTAATCCAGGAACATGGCCCAGCCGGCGAGAAAGCCCAGATGGGGATTGAGTCCCCGGCCGACATAGGTGTATGCCGATCCCGCGGTGGGATAGAGTGCGGCCATGCGACCGTAGCTGACAGCGGTGATCAGCATGGCGAAGAGAGCGATGAAAATAGTGGTGAGAAAGTGGCCGTCTGATAACTTTTGGGCAACGCCGTAGAGTGGCACGGGCGCGATGGGTTGAATCAAGACGATGCCGTAGAAGATCAAGTCCCAAAGGCCGAGAACACGCTTTAGGCGCGGGGCTTCCGTGGTCGCAGGAGAGCTCATCAGACTCCTCAAAAATCAAAACCCCATTATCCACTACAGATAACGGGGTCGGGGGAAGGGTAATCCGGGCTAGCAACCCGAAAATTCCCTTGGATTCTTCTATGGGAGGAGAGTTCTGTCAACCTCAAAATGCTCTATTAAAACGTTTCTTTACTGGAGTCGCGGCAGGGGGGAGAATAGTCCGCAAGGAAAGGATCGACCTATGACCCCGAGATACGCCAGTAGCATTTATCGTCTGCTGATCCTGCTCTGCGTGAGCCTGCCGCTCGCCGCCCAAACCCCCGCCAAAACCGTTCAGGAGCGCCTGGGGTATCCACCCTCGGCGCGCTTGCTGGTGATTCACGCCGACGATCTCGGCATGAGCCATTCCGTGAACCGGGCAACGTTTGAGGCGCTGGAGAAAGGCTGGATCACGTCGGCGAGCATACTCGTTCCCTGCCCGTGGTTCCCCGAGGTGGCACGCTGGGCGAAGGATCATCCTAACGCTGACCTTGGCATTCATCAGGCTCTCAACAGTGAGTGGACCGGGTTCCGCTGGGGGCCGATCAGCGGAGCGGGCCGAGTACCGAGCTTGGTTGATGAGACCGGATTTCTTCCGCTCGATACACCTGCCGTCGGGCAGAACGCAAAGATGGCGGACGTGGAAACTGAGCTGCGGGCGCAGATTGAGCGCGCGCAGAAGGCTGGAATTCACCTCACGCACCTCGACACCCACATGGGCGCGCTGATGACAACTCCCGATTTGTTTGCCGTGTATCGCAAGATGGGGGAGTCGTACCATCTCCCGATTCTTTTTGAACGCACGGGTACTCATTCTCCGCAGGGATTTCCTGTTCCGGAGGATATTCTCGTCGAGCGCGTCGTCACCATGGAGCCTGGCGTGGACGCGAAAGACTGGCTCAACTGGTACAAGAAGGAACTGACGCCGCTCGCGCCGGGCGTGTATGAGTTGATCGTGCATCTCGCGTATGACGACGACGAAATGCGCGGAGCCACGTGGGACCATCCCGACTGGGGCGCGGCCTGGCGTCAGCAGGATCTGGATACAATGAAGAGTCCGGAGTTCCAGAAGTTTCTCAAAGACCAGGGTTTCGTGCTCGTAGGGTGGAAGGATCTGGCGAAGGCGCTGAAGTAGTACTTCTGAAGCAGGTTGGTGCAGTTGATCACTACGGTGTCGGCGGGACGGCGCTGAAGTTAGCGGTGTCTGTGATTCCCTGCCCTTCAATGATGGTGTAGATCTTGTCGGCGGCAACGTCCTTGAAGGTCTCGCTCTTTCCGGTCGGCCAGCGAACTTCGACCGAATCAATCTGGGCCGCACCTCCGAGTCCGAAATGTGGTCGCAGGTCGTTCTGCGAGAGATAACTCCCGCCGCCGCGGACTTCCTCGAACTGTGACATGCCACCTGCGTGAATGGTGACCCGGGCTCCAAGGGCGGCGCGATTGCTCTTCGTCCCCACCAGTTTAAACGTCACACGGTGATTCGAACTCTGGTTGGTGTTCAGCAGCAACGACGGTGTTTGCCCAACATTCAAAACAACAATATCCATATTGCCGTTGTTGGCGATGTCGCCAAACGCCGCGCCGCGCCGTGATTTCATCGGCATATCCGCCAGGCCTGCCGGCTTCGACACTTCCTCGAAGGTCCTGTTGTGCAGATTGCGATGTAACAGCAGCGGCTCGGCATAAGCGGCGCTTCCCTTCACGTTGTCCATTTGTGGATAGACGTGTCCGCAGGCCACAAACAGGTCGACCCAACCGTCGTTATCCATGTCGAAAAACGTCGTGCCCCAGCCAAGGTAAGGGAGGCTGGGCTGGCCGACGCGCGAGGGCATGGCGACATCTTCGAAACCCATACTCTGGTTGTGATACAGCGTGTTGGCCTGATCCGCGAATTCAGTGACGAACATGGAAAGACGTCCGCTGTGATCGTAGTCGCCCCAGGCCACACCCATCGAGCCCAGCGCCTGTCCTTCACTGTTCATGGCGATGCCGGCGACCATGGCGTCGTCGGTGAAGGTTCCGTCGTGATTGTTGTGGTAGAGGTGGTTCGGAGTGGCGTCGTCGGCGACAAACAGATCGGGCCAACCATCATTGTCATAGTCACCCCAGGACACACCGAGGCCGTAGTACTTGTCGGGGTCGTCGACGCCGGCTTTCTTTGACACCTCTTCGAAGGTGCCGTCGCCGCGATTGTGATAGAGCAGGTCAGTCTCGCCCTCCATGCCCCAGGGTCCGCACTGCACGGCGACGCCCTTGAACTGGCAGAATTTCGTGGAGCCAGGAACGGGCAGCTTATCCATGTCAACGCGAACGTAGCGGGAAACGAACAGATCAACGAAGCCATCGCGGTCATAGTCGCCCCAGGCTGCGCCGGTAGAGAATCCGCCACCGTGCACGCCCGCCTTGTCGGTGACATCTTCAAATGTGCAATGGCCCTTGTTGCGATAGAGCACGTTGCCGTTGTATCCGGTGACGAAGAGGTCGAGGTTGCCGTCATTGTCGTAATCGGCGACGGCCACGCCCATGCCCCAGCCCTTGCGCGTGAGACCGGCCTTCTCGGTGATGTCGGTGAATTTCAAGTCGGCGTCCTGATGCCACAACGTGACGAGCGGATCGCCGCCGTTCTGGCGATAGCGATCCACGGTCGATCCGTTCACCATGACGATGTCGAGTTTGCCGTCGTTGTCGCAGTCGAACAGGCCAATGCCGCCGCTCATCGACTCGATCACGTAGTGCTTGTCGGCGGAGGAGATGTGAGACGCGGTCAGGCCGGCCTGCGGCGCGATGTCGCGAAAGACGGGGACAGGGTCCGTCAGCTTCAACGATTGGGCCTTGTTTTCCCGCCGCGGGGGTGGGAGTTTCGCCGGCGGTCCCATGGGACCAGTCTGACTTGCGATCGGACCAGCGACGACAATCAGCAGAATGGAGATCAGGCCGACCCGCATGCAAAGTGATTGTAGCGCGATATGTAGCGGCGTCGGCCCGGCGCTACTCTGTCAGCGCTGATCCGGATAGTGGAAGGAGTATCCCCTGGCTTCCTTCCCCGACATGAAGCGCGTGTTGTATTCCAGCAGATAGTTCTGATGCTCCGGATCAGCCGGAAACGACTTATCCCGATACGGATACGTCTCCATGCCTCGGAACGGCAGCGGCTCGACCGTGTCGCCGCGGTAGGCATAGAAATCCATGTCTTTTTCGTAGCCATGGGCAGCGAAGAAATAGTCGCGCACCCAGCCGGAAGGAAGCTCGGGTAAGTGCGAAGGGTCGAAGTCGAGAGCGACTTCGTCGCCGGAGCCGAAGACGGCGAACTTATCGTCGTCTTTGCTGAGCAGTGCGCGGACATCGCCGTAACGCGTGTAGGCGCCGGCCGGTCGCGTGTAGGGCCCTGTGGCGCTCACTTGCTCGTAAATGTATTTCACGTTGCCGGGCGGGGTGCCTTCGATCTTCAGCGGAAATCCGTGGAAGCTAAGGTCGGCGCGCGACAGCGGAAGCGGAGTGAGCCGGGCAGTTTGGTTCTGTGGTGTGCGGCTGATGAGAATGTTGTCCCAGTAAATTTGCAGGTTGGTTGTGAAGCGGATGCGTTTTGTGCCCTTGGGCAGCTTGCCAGTGAGGTCGGCGGTCATGGTGCGGGCTCCGCCCGCCGGGAAGCCGAGGTCGTCGATGACGCGGACCCAGTGGCCGCGAGTCCCGTTGCCCTCCGAAGAGTCCCCCTCAGCGGCTAAAGCCGCAGTCTTAAGACAGCCCTTACGGCACGGCTGAAGCCGTGCCCCTTCAAAGCTCGATTCCGAATTCATAGCCCCTGAAGGGGCCGTCGAAAGTGAGTGCTTTTCGGCATCGCTGAAGCGATGCCCTGATACGAACGCTTCGACGTAGGGCGAGAATGGTTGGATGTGCGCCTGATCGGCGGCGTACATGCTGGTAGCGGTGAAGTATTCGATTTCGCCGTGCATCAGCAGCCAGAGCGGACCGCCGCGATAGGGCTCGCCGAGATCGAGTTCGAGTGTGTGGGGCTCGGTGAATCCGGCAAACGAGAGTAGCTTGAAGTCGCCGACGTAACGATGCGCGAGGAGATCGGGTAGCACGTTGTGACCGTGTTCGTCCCAGGCGTCGGCAGGCGGCTTGGCATCGCGGCTGAAAATGACTTTGAATGGCGGATACGGCGGGTTGCTGGCGAAGTATTCGTTCGGATAAACATCGACATCGGCAGGATGATCGACGGCCAACAGGTCGACTTTGTCGAGATAGACCGACTCTTCCAGAGGCTCCATGAAGCGGAAACTGAGCATCGGGTGATGGTAGGGATCCTTCGACTCCGCGCCTGCATCGCTTCGCGAACCAGCCACTCCGCTCAGGATGACAGAATCTGAAGGCTGCCCCACCCTTTGCGTAGTTTGCAAAGGGTGGGAGTACTTTTCGCGAATGATGTTCCGATCAATCTTGATGTACTCCACGGGCCGCGCGATGTTGCGCTCGACTTTGCCGTTGTTCGTGCCGACCCAGTGTCCAACGACACCCGCGCCGAGCATGTCGCCGACGAGTTGGTAATGTGTGCCGTCCCAGGCGAAGAGCGTGGGACAGGAACTGCCGCGGCGGTCGATCTCGAGCATCTCCTGGCGTTTGTTGGCGGCGACTTCGATTTCGTCCTGCAGCACGCCGGTGGGCCAGAGCATGCGGACGACATCGGCTTGCGTCGCTTGCCCGAGGCCGATGGTCAGGTAGGGCGAGTTCTGGCCGAGATAGCCGGACGATCCGTAGACTTCGAATTTCTGCCGCAGGCCTTCCGAGAAGACTTCGACCTTGGTTCCGATGGCGCTCTTGTTGTCGTTTAGTCCCTTGAGCGCGAGGCGCAGCGAGTTGTTCTTGTTGCCGCCTTCGTTGCGGAGCAGCACGGCCGGACCGTGATTCTGCGTGATGAGGAGATCGACTGCGCCGTCGTTGTCGTAGTCACCGGCGATGATGGCGCGGGGATCTTTCAGCTGAATTTTGTCGAGGCCGACGTCGGTGGTTACATCTTTCCAGCCGTCGGGTCCAAGGTTGCGGAAGAGGCGGACTTCGCCCTTACCGTCTTTTGTCTCCCCGACGGCAACGAGATCAACCCAGCCGTCGTTGTCGTAGTCGATGGCAGTGACGCCGTAAGCGCGGACCCAATTGGTTTCTGGCAACTTCGCTTCATCGAAAGTCTTGCCCAATTTGTTTTGCCAGAGGGTCATCGCAGGTGGACCTTGATGCGTAAAGACGATATCCATCCAGCCGTCGTGATTGAAATCGAGTACAGCAGTACCGGCCACCGGTGCTTGCATAGGACTTGACCAGAGTCTGCGCCTTGGGAACTTTCCCTCTCTTGGATTCTCGAAGATCGTAGGGCCATGGTCGGTCACCAAGAGATCTACCGCCCGGTCGTTGTTGTAGTCCGTGCCGACGGCGCCGGTTGCGCCCTCCAAGGCCTCCGCAGGGAGCGATGGCAAGCCTACAGATTCCGTCACTTCGGTGAAAGAACCATTGCCATTGTTCCGCCACATCGCGTCGTCCCCCATCAGGTGACCGCTGGATTCCTGGGAAACATAGCGAGCAACGTACAGGTCCACATCGCCATCGTGGTCGTAATCAACAAACGCGAGTCCCAGATTGTGGACTTCGTGAGGAGTGATAATGCTGGTGTGGTAGTCGGCAGGGTACTCGTGGCGATCACTCTTGACGCCTGCTGTCTTTGCAACATCCTTAAAGGTACCGTTCTTTTCGTTGTGCAGCAGCAAGATCTTCTCGTCAAGACTCACGGCTAGATCGCTGGCACCGTCATTGTCGTAGTCGCCTCCAGTACAGCCCACACCATGCAAATCCGGGTCGAGACCCGCTTTCTTGGTTACGTCCTCGAAGTGTCCGTCACCGAGATTATGGTAGAGGCCTAACCCGCCGTACGGACCATTGTCCGCAACAAAGAGATCAACGGAGCCATCTCCTTCATAGTCGACGAAACACGCTCCTGGACCCACCGATTGAATCCAATTCTTGGGGTAGCCTCGCGAATGCGCAGGCGCGCCGCGACCAACAATCCCCGCTTCCTTCGTCACATCTACAAACCTCACCTGTATCTGGGGCAACACTTTCTGCACCGCGACCGGCGACTCTTCCGCACGCGAGTATTGGCCCTGCTCGCCGTAGGCGAGACTGATCGGAGCGCCGAGCTTGTTCTGCGTGATGTACTGGAATTTTTTCAGGCCTTCGCGGGCCTTGTCGGCTTCTCCGGATTGCTGGTAGGCGCGCGAGAGTCCGAACTGGGCCGAGGCATGAAGAGGGTCGATCTTCAGCGCATGCTCGAACGATTCAATCGCTTGCGGAAACTGCTTTAGCTGCGCGTAGGTGGCGCCGAGAAAATACCAGGTGTCGGCGTCGTTGGGGTCAATTTCGGTAACCCTTTTGAACGCTTCGACCGCTTTCTCAGGAACAGACGAATTCTTGTAATAAAGACCGAGGTTGTACCAGATGTGCGGGTCTTTGGGATCGTCCTGGGCGGCCTTCTCCAGCAGCGCTTTCGCTTCCTCTCCGCGCTGCAGGTTTAACATTGCTACGCCACGATTGACGGTTGCCACCCTGAGGTTCGGATCCTTGGCCACGGCATCGTCAAACGCTTTGAGGGCCTTCTCAAACAGCTGCTGATTCATGTAGGCGACGCCAATGTTGTTGAGGCGGGAAGCCTCGCGGGGGTCGGTGGGGGCGGCGCCGAGCAACACGAGGATCAGACCTGCCAGGACCATGGCGAGAAGGGCCACACCAATTTTCTTGTTCATTGTGGTATGAGCGATTTTAGCTGAGGAGAGCGCTGGTAGAAATGCCTCGAAGCAGCGCTGACGGATCAGGCAGGGTAGGGGTCCTTCGACTCCGCGCGGGCTTCGCTTCGCTCGCTCGCGCTCCGCTCAGGATGACAGGAGCTGAGAGGCCGGGTGGAGCTGGCCGTCACTTCTTAGCGTATGGGCGTGACGTGGTCACACTCTTCCCTTCTTCAATCGTGACGGTTTGTCCGGCATTGACGTTCGTGAGCTTGTCGACCTGTCCGCTGGGCCATTGCACTTCGACGGTATCGGCTTTTGTGTGGGAAGCGAGGCCGAAGGTCAGCACCAACTCGCTCTGCGAAAGATAGCTCGAACCCGACTTCATCATCAGCCATTGCTTGTCGCTGCCTGCCGTTACGCGGACGATGGCGCCGATGCCGTCGCGGTTGGACTTCGTTCCTACCAGTTTCACGCGGACGCTCTGATTCGTGCCGCCTTCGTTGCGATAGAGATAGGCGGGGCCGCCGTTCGTTGTAATAAGAACGTCGAGTGCGCCGTCGTTGTTGATGTCGGCAAAGGCCGCGCCCCGCGCCACTTTTGGCGTGGCGAATCCCGCTCCGACTTTTGCTGTCACTTCTTCGAACTTGCCACCGGTGAGGTTACGGAAAAGATGCGGCGCTTCGGCGTAGGTCACGCGCTTCTGCACTTTCTCGATTTCGTTTTCGATGTGGCCGTCGGCGATGTAGATGTCGGGCCAGCCGTCGTTGTCGTAGTCGAAGAAGAAGCAGCCGAACCCGAGCGTGACCAAGCTCGCGCGGCCGACTTCCGAGCGCGGCGCTTCGTCGACGAACAGGCCGTTGCCTTCGTTGTGATAGAGCGAGAGCATCTGGTTCGAAAAGTTGGTGATGATCAGGCTGGCGCGGCCGGAGCGGTCGTAGTCGACGGCATCCACGCCCATGCCGGCGCGGGCAATGCCGTCTTCACTGAAAGCGATGCCGGCCGACACGGCACGCTCTTCAAATGTGCCGTTCTGCTTGTTCAGGTAGAGCTTGTTGGGCTGCGTGTCGTTGGCGATCAGAATGTCGGGCCAGCCGTCGTTGTTCAGGTCGAGAATGGCGATGCCCAGACTCTTCGAGGTTGGATCGTAAAAGCCGGCTTTCTGCGTCGCGTCTTCGAACTTGCCTGCGCCCAGGTTGTGCCACAGGCGCACCGAAGTTCCCTTGTAGCTCTCCGGCGTGCAGTACGACTTGTGGGCGCCGTCGAGCGTGCAGTAGAGATCGCCTTTCTCGGACCACTGCACGTAATTCGATACGACGAGATCGATCTTTCCGTCGCGGTCGTAATCGACCCAGGCAGCGCTGGTTGAGAATTCGTTCGGTCCCCAGAAACCGGCCGCTTTGGTGACATCGGTGAACGTGCCGTTCTTGTTGTTATGAAAGAGATGGCTCTGGCCGACGGCGGTGATGAAGATGTCGTCGAAGCCGTCGTTGTCGTAGTCGCCGACGGCAACGCCCAGGCCGAACAGCGAAATACCCAGGCCGGATTTGCTGGTGACATCAGTAAATGTTCCGTTGTGGTTGTTGTGGTAGAGCTTCGGAGTCGTCGCGCCGCTCTTCGGATGACTGGGCCAGTCCTGTCCATTGATGAGCAGGATGTCGGGCCAGCCGTCATTGTCGTAGTCGATGAAGGCGCAGCCGGGTCCCATGGTCTCGGGCAGCCACTTCTTTCCGAAGGCCCCGTTGTTATGGGTGAAACGGATTCCGGCCTGGGCGGTGATGTCGCGGAAGGTGATGGTCTGGGCGTGGGCTCTGGACACTATTGAAGAACCAACCAACCACAGAGACACAGAGACACAGAGGAAAAATGGAAAAGATCTTCTTCCTTCTCTGTGGCTCTGTGCCTCTGCGGTGAAGAATCTTCTTGGAAAGAACATTTATCTGGGGACCCCGGATGTGACGCCGCTGCTGCTAACTGCCGGACCCTGCCCGGTTGGACGAATGAGGGCGTCTGTCCCTCCACGTCTTTTCGCGCGGCCAGCCGCTCGCACGGTCTTCGCGGCTTCGAAAATGGGCAGCGGCACCGATACATGTTCGTGGATCGACTGGCGCTCGTTATTGTCTTCTGGATTCAACTGGCGGTACGGGCCGGTAATCGCCTGTGAGGCTTCATCGGCTTTGAAACGAAGATAGCGGGCTTCGTGCTCTTTGGCCATCTTCTCATCGCCCAGTCCTTTGTAGCAGAGCATGAGGTTGTAGTGCGCCTGCAGATCTTCGGGATCTATGGTCAGCACGTCCTGCAGCACCTTGATGGCTTCGGCATACTTGCGCTGAAGAAAGAGCACGCGGCCGAGATTGTTAATCGCGACCCGGTCACGTGGATACTGCGCGAGCACGGTCCGCAAATGCTGCGCGGCGCCGTCATAGTCGCCCTCCTGCCGCAATACGCCGGCATAAAAGAAGTGGGCGCGAGCCAGGTTCGGACTGAGCGCCAGCGCTTTTTCAAGCACCGTGCGGGCTCTCGCGACATCGCCTTCCTGCAGCGCGGCACGCCCGATGTTTACCCAACCGTCGGGATTCTTCGCGTCGGCCTGCGTGACTCTCTCGAAGGCAGCTTGTGCAGCCTTGAGATCGCCCTGCAAGAGCAGGCCAATCCCATAGTCGTTCCAGCGCTGCCAGTCGTCTTTGCTGATCTCGACCCGAGGCTGCGGTGCGGGTGCGGCGGCCGGTAGAACATCGAGCGCGGCCTGATTTTCGGCAACGGTCACGATCGGCACGTCGGGGATCTTTTCTTCCTTGGCGGAAACGCCTTTCAGCGATCCTGCAAAAACGTATTTCGTATCGTCGTAATTGGGCGTGACGTCGGGCTTGGGCTGGGCTGGATCGGCCACCCCGCCAAACGCGAATTGCGTGTTCCACCAAGCAAACTTGCGATAGAGCAGACGCGCCGTCAACGTGATCTTGCCGCCTGCCTTCTCCGGAATCTTCATACGGAAGTGCACAGTGTCGGCCGCGCCGGGAGGAATCAGCCGCACATAGACCACGGCGCGGGTCGACCAGGCATTGCGCTTGTTGATGGGGTTGCCGTGGGCATCGACCTGCAGTGAACGGTAAAAGTGAGCGCCCTTTTCCACCGGCCCCTTGCCGTTGTCCTCGACCATGCCGCTCCAGAAGACGGTTTGATCCTTGTCGTCGACGCCTTTGAGTTCCAGCCAAGTGTCATAGGCGTCCACGGTTCCGCCGGGGAAAAAGTGTCCGACGCGCTTCGTGCGAACCACAACATCGACGAGGACGGTGTCACCGCGGCGAACCGAGGGCTTGACCCGGTCTAACGGCGCGGTGACGGGCGCAGCCTCGCCTGCGGCTCCCGGCGTAACCTTCGCTTCCGCTTCCTCGCCGACCGCAAAGGTGGTCGATACTTCATGCTGCGTGGTCGCTCCGGCTTGCACTTCACGGGCCGGCGAAAGGGCAAAGATGTCGACCGAGAGAATGCCGCTGGTGAGGAAGTTCTCCGTTGCTTTGAGCTGCTCCGCGTCTTCGTTGGCCGTGGGCACGGCAGTGTTGGCCGCCGGGAATCGGTGGGAATGCACTTTGCCGGCAATATTGCCGAAGTCGTTCGACGGCTCCAGCGGCATGTGGCAGTCGGCGCATTGCTGCGGCTTGGGCGGATAGTAAAACGAGCGCGCGCCCTGTCCGGAAACGCCGCTGGCCTGCCAGTTGTCGTATTCGTTGAAGCCACGAATCCAGCGATAGTGATTGACCGGTACGTCGAGGTGCACTTTGTGGCAGCTCGAACAGAACTCAGCCGTCTGGTTGCGCATGAATGGCTTGAGGAAGACGCGCCGGTGCGGCTCGGGATTCAGCTTCGTCAGAGTATCGTGCAGGTAGCGGACTACTGGGTTCTTGCTGGCTGCGAGTTCGTGCAGTTTCGGATACTCCAGGAAGAAATCGCCCTGGCCCATGGTGCTCTTCACGTCGGCAATGGAGTGGCACATCATGCAGCCCAGTCCCGCCTGCGCTTCGGGGTTGTGCACGAACTGCTTGATGGGAGTATCCATTTTGCCGGCGTAGAGCACGGCGGGGTCATGGCATCCGCCGCACCACTTCGAGGGTTTGGTGCCGACTGTGTCCTGCATGTACTCGATCGACTTGCGATACCACTGGTTATTGAACGAAGAAAAATGGTGGGCCGAGCTGTTCCACTGGTTGTAGATGTCTTCGTGGCAACGCTTGCAGGATTCCGACTCCATGAAGAATTTGCTGGGAATTTTCTGGCCCCCATAGACCTGTGCGGAACTGGGAAAGAACGGGCCATTCGAGCCGTCTCCCTCGGCGTTCATGGTTGCCGGGGGCATGGCGGGATTCTTGATGAGATGACTGCTCAGAAAGCGGGTCTCACGCTGATAACGGGCGACCCAGCCGATCCCCGCCAGGACCACCAGGCAGAGGGCAACTCGGACTGCAGCATGTGAACTGACCCAGCCGCGCCGACCCAGAAATTCCGCGAGCAGGCAGGCGAGACCCGCCAGACTCGACAGGATATGCGCGTAGAGGAGCGTGTATTCGCTGTGCGGCGTGCCGGTACGGATTAGCACCAGTCCGAGGACGCCACCAAGGAGCAACAGCAGCCAGCCAACCTTCCAGAAGACGTTGCCTTCTCCGAGCAATCGCAGCAACTGGACGAGGAGGAGAATCACAGCTGCGATCCCGCCCAACAGGTGGAGCATCACTACGGCGGGATAAAGCACATTCGCCTGGGGGAAGGGATAGAGATATGCCGCAGAAGCGACCAGAACCAGCAAGAGGAAACGCAGCAGCTTCCCGTTGCCCGAGAAATTAGGACCTGACATAAGTACGATCGCCCACAGAGCCGTCCCCACGAAAAACGGCGGCCACAGACCTGAAGATTCACCAGCCTAATGCATGGGTGCTGTGGGGATAATAGTACAAAAATACTAGCGCGCGGATGGTGGTGGCGGACGCGACAGCGAATCGCGCTACAGCGGAGGCGGCGGATAGGGACCACGGGCTTGTTCGAGCTTCTCTGCGATCGCCAGTACGCGCTCTTCTTCCCACGGGCGACCGACAACTTGTACGCCGATCGGCAGGCCTTCACGAGATTGAGCAATGGGAACGACGACAGCAGGAAAGCCGAGCAGGTTGAACCATTCGCAGTAGCTCCAGGCGTCAAGGTACTTGACGGTCTTCCCTTCCACCTGCCACTCCCGTTCGCCGTGGCGAAATGCGGGAATCGCCGCGGTGGGACAAATCAGGACCGGATACTCCCGCATCTGCAGCAGGATTCTCTCGCGCACATCGTCGCGGCCCAGCCAGGTTGCGAGCAGGGAATCTCCGGAGTGCGCCGGATCGGCAGCCGCCCACGAACTGAATTCGCGCAGGATGGGGCTCAGTTCCGACTCGCGACCTCGCAGCATAGGACCCAGGATCATGCCTCCGGCGATGCCAAAGAACTTCCACCAGAGTTGACGGGCCTCTTCCAGACCTCCTGGGCGAAGTGGCTCGACGCGAAATCCAGCTTGGGCCAGAAGGCTCGTGGCCGAAACCACCGCACTCCGCGTCTCTGCTGTCACTGGTGTTCGGCCGTCGTCCTCGAAGAACCCGATCGCAGTTGATCGCGCCTCTTTTTCGTTTACATCGCGCAGCGGCACCGGTGCGGAACAGGGATCGCCATCGTCCGCTCCCGCCATGGCCGCGAAGAGCAGTTGGAGGTCGCCCACCGTACGTGCCATCGGCCCGACAACGCCAAGAAGCGCGAAGGGCCCACCGGACTTGGGAAAGTGGCCGGTCGACGGAATACGTCCGGGCGTGGGCTTCAGGCCGCAGATGCCGGTGAAATGCGCCGGCTCGCGAATCGACCCGCCGCCATCACTGCCCACGCCACCGGCAGAAAGTCCTGCGGCGATCGCCGCCGCTTCGCCGCCGCTTGACCCGCCGGCGGTGCGAGTCAGGTCCCAGGGATTGTTCGTGCGGCCGTAGAGAAGGTTGTCGGTCTCCCATGCCATCAGCAATTCGGGAGTGTTCGTCACACCCAGAATCACTGCGCCCGCGGCACGCAAACGCGAGACGAGCGGAGCGTCGTGTTCGGCGACATATCCGGCGCGTAGCCGTGTGCCCGCTTCGCAGCGATGGCCGGCGACGTCGATTGAAGCTTTGATCGAAAGTGGAACGCCGTGCAAGGGGCCAACGAGATCGCCCGCCATGACCGCTTTCTCTACCCGACGGGCCTGCTGCAGGACCAGTTCGGGCTTGCAGTCGACGAAGGCGTTCAGCTTTGGATTGAAGCGCTCGATGCGGTCCAGGTGATTGCGAGCCACTTCTACTGGAGAAATGGACTTGGCGCGAATCTCGGACACTAGCTGACGGGCAGAGGATAACGACGGCATGCGTTTCGTTCAGGAAACCTGGAGTCTACCATGCAGTCCGCGAGGGAAACCTCAACCCCAGAGGACGAGAGGGACCAGGGAAAAGCCCAGACTGCGGAAAATTCCGGATGGGACTCGAAATTATGCTCCGATCAACTTCTCCAGCGCCGACTTGTTGCGGATCAGCAGGGTCGAGCCGCGCAGCTGTGCGAACTCCTTGTCGCGAAATTCACCCAGGACGCGAGTCACAGTTTCGCGCGAAGTGCCAATGAGCTGCGCGATCTCTTCGTGGGTAAGGGCGACTTTGATGCGGATGCCATCTTTCGTCTGTTCACCGTCACTGGCCCACTCGAGCAGCAGGCGGGCTAGTTTTTCCGATACGGAGTGGGAGAGCCCCAGTGAGCGGATCATCTCATACGCGCTCTGGCAGTTCTGGCTCAGGTGCTGCGCGGCGTTCAGGCAGGCGTCAGCGTGATTCTGAAGAAACTTCAGAAAATCGTCGCGCTTGATAAAGTCCAGCTGGCAGGGTTGCAGGGTCTCGGCAGTCAACTCGTAAGGTTTGCCGGACACCGTACCGTGCAGACCGAGCACCTCGCCAGCCTGCGCGATGCGAAGAATGAGCGTCTTGCCATCGCGCGACGTAGTGGTCAGTTTCACGCGGCCGGAACAGATGATGTAAATGCCGCGTGGCGCCTGGCCTTCCACGAAAAGCACCGAGCCTTGCGGGAAGGCGCTGGCGTATTTGATTTTTTCCAGGTGCTCCACGGACTGCTTTGGGAGATCACAGAAGAAACCCGTGTGCCGCAGCTTGCAGATCACACAGCTTTCCGTGATTTGCAGTCCATAAGGAGTACTCATGAACTCACCCCCGTTCGCCCCCATGATACGCCAAAGACTGGCAAATCGTGGGGTTATCGATGGTTCACGCACCAACGGAGACTGGAACGCATGTCCTTGAATTGAAGGCCTGGAGCCGAGCACAATGTTGGAGAACAATGTCAACCGATAGGTGTCCCCTTGAGCGACGGGCATTAAGGACCCGGAATGTGCCCGGTTGCCTGCAGGCCGGACTGGCCATGACCGCAATGATTCTTTTGCAATGTCACCTCTGGGCTGCGGGGCATAAACCGCACGCGAAGCAGATTGCATCGGACCCGAACTATACTTCGGCGCTGGCGACCGCCAATCGCTTTTTGCAGGCCTGGCAAGCGGGCGACCTTGAAGCCGGAATGGTTCTGCTGAGCGATGGAGTGCGCCACTCCCAGAATCCGGATAAGTTCGAGGACTTCTTTTCTTCCGAAGCAGTTCGGGGCTTTGAAATAACCCGCGGCACACTTAGCCGCGGACGCTATCGATTCCCGATCGTGTTAGTGACCACACACGGAAATCAGGTTCGCCGAAGATTCTCCGAAATCGTGGTCGTGGATGCTGGCAAGAATGACTGGACGGTGGATAAACTTCCTTAGCATTGTCACGTCGAGGCGTACGATTCTGATATTTCATACCGGAGTGTGCTCTCATGAAACGGGTTCACAAAGTCGCCATTCTCGGCGCTGGCACAATGGGCGCACGTATTGCTGCGCACTTCGCCAACGCAGGCGTTCCTTCCTTTCTGCTGGATATTGTTCCTCCCGATGCTGACGGTCCGGCGCGCAACAAGATCGCAGCCGCCGGATTAGAGGCGGCCCGCAAATCCAAACCGGCGGCATTCTTCGAGCCGGGTCTAGCGAAACTGGTAACGATCGGCAATTTCGACGACGACCTCACGCGGCTCGCCGACGTCGATTGGATCATCGAGGCGGTCGTTGAGAACCTCGAAATCAAACGCTCTCTTCTCAGAAAAGTTGAAGCGATTCGCAAGCCGGGAACGATCGTCACGACCAATACCAGTGGACTCCCCGTGGCCAAGATCGTCGAGGGGTTCTCGGACGACTTCCGGCGATCGTGGTTCGGCACGCACTTCTTCAATCCGCCGCGCTACATGCGCCTGCTGGAACTAATCCCCACACACGAGACAGACCGCCACTTGATGGAGGCGGTCGCTCACTTCGGCGACACACAACTGGGCAAAGGCGTCGTTCTCGCAAAAGACACGCCGAATTTCATCGGAAACCGCATTGGCACCTTCTCCGTGCTCAATGTCATCCGCCTCATGCAGGAGATGGACCTTTCCATCGAGGAAGTGGACGCGCTCACGGGCCATGCCGTGGGCTGGCCGCGCTCGGCCACGTTCCGCACCATCGACCTTGTCGGACTCGACATCCTCGGACATGTGGTTGCGAACATGACGCAGAACGTCCGCGACGAGCGCAGCGATCTGCATTTACCTCCTTTTTTCCGTCAGATGCTGGAACGCAAATGGCTGGGCGACAAGACCAAGGGTGGCTTTTACAAGAAAGTCAAACACCACGATGGGCACGAAGACGAACGTCTTGGGTTGGACTGGAAAACGCTGGAGTATCGTCCACGACAAAAGCCGAAATTCGCCGCCCTCGAGATGGCGAAGAACGTCGAAGAAACCGGGGCGCGCCTGCGCATGCTGCTTGGTCTCGATGGATCCGGCCCGCAGAGAGGCGACAAGGCAGGGGCATTCCTCTGGGCGGCATTGTCGGATCTATGGACTTATTCCGCAAACCGCATTCCGGAAATTTCCGACACGGTCGTGGAAATCGACCGCGCCATGCATCTGGGTTTCAACTGGGAACTTGGCCCCTTCGAACTCTGGGACGCCGCCGGCGTAGAGGCAACCGTCGCTCGCATGAAGAAAGACGGACATCCGGTCGCAGCCAACGCCGAAAAGCTGCTCGCGTCGGGTCACAAGTCATGGTACGCGGAAGATCACAAAGTGGCTTCCGGGCGCAAATTCTGGGATCTGGCGAAGGACCACTGGCACAGAGTCGAAGTCCCCGCAGGCGTCTGGTCGGTTGCAGTTGCCAAGAAATCCAGTGGCGTGGTGAAGAAGAACGCGGGAGCGTCGCTGGTCGATCTGGGGGATGGAGTTGCCTGCATCGAATTTCATTCCAAGATGAACGCCATCGGTGGGGACATCGTCTCGCTGATCATGCAGAGCCTGAAGACCGGCGGGCCTGGCGACAACTTTGAAGCGTTCGTCATCACCAATGACGCTCAGAACTTCTCCGTGGGCGCCAACCTGATGATGCTGCTCATGTCCGTTCAGGAAGAAGAATGGGACGAAGTCGATCTTGCCATCCGCCAGTTCCAGGGCATGACGCAGGCCATCAAGTTCTCTCCAAAGCCAGTCGTACTCGCTCCCTTTGGACTCACGCTAGGCGGGGGCTGCGAGATGTCCCTGCACGCTGCCGCGCGGCAGCCGCATGCCGAACTCTACATGGGACTCGTCGAAGTCGGCGTGGGCCTGTTACCCGGGGGAGGTGGCTGCAAAGAAATGCTGCTGCGCGCCGTCGACTCGGCCAGTTCGATTCGCCCCGACAGCCGTGGCGAATCCGTCGAAACAATGGAAGCAATGAAGAAGATCTTTGAAACCATCGCGACCGGGAAAGTGGCAACCTCAGCACATGAGGCGCGGGGTTTGGGATTTCTGTCTGAACCCGACGGGATCACCATGAACCGCGAGCGGGTTGTCTCCGAAGCCAAGGCCCGCGCCTTGGAGCTGCTGCGGGCGGGGTACGAGCCGCCAGTCATGCGCGGCGATATTCCGGCGCCGGGAGAGAACATTCTCGCTGCCCTGAAAATGGGCGTGTACCTGATGCGGCAAGGCGAGTACATCAGCGACTACGAACAGAAACTCGGCGCAAAAATCGCCGAGGTTCTCTGCGGCGGAAATGTCACGCCGGGCACTTTGCTCAGCGAACAGTATCTGCTCGACCTGGAACGCGAGGCCTTCAAGTCTCTGTGCGGCGAGAAAAAGACGCAGGAGAGAATCCAGTACACGCTCAAGACAGGAAAGACATTGCGAAATTGAGGCTCCCCTGTCCGTAGCGATCGATGTCGATCGGCTCGGTGCATGACGCGACCACGCACCTCTCGTGCCCGCGTCCGTTCACTTCGATAACGCACGATCCACAGAGAACGGGCCTGCTCCGCGCAGGAACAACGTGGCTGCTGCAGCAATCGCGAGCAGATGGTATTCGTAGCCCTCGCCCTTCTGGCTTCCGTACCAGTTCATGAAGAAGCCGTTGGGCAGGTGCACCATGAAAATAGCCACGATCATCTCCACCCCGATGCCCAGCGCAGGGATTCGGGTAAGGAAGCCGAAGATCAGTCCGAGGCCACCGAAGAACTCGGTCACGATCACCAGGAATGCCACGGGAGCGGGAAGGCCCACCTGATGAGTAAAGAATCCCATGGTTCCGCTAAAGCCGTATCCTCCGAACCAGCCCAGCATTTTTTGTGCGCCATGCGCAAAGTAGATCACACCCATCACCAGTCGTAGGGTGGTCAAGGTAACGTCGTTGGAAGTCGACATCAGCTTCTTGAGCATTGTGCCTCTCCAGGAATGAGCAGATGGTCTTGCTCCTATTAGTCGTTATAACGACTACACCTTGTTATACGATTCCACTTGCGGTGCGAAGGATGCATTTTTCGCACAAACGGCCGGGATATTCGTCCATCGCGCAATCTGGTTGCTTGCCCGGGATGTCCCGCTGCGCGGCGTATAATCGATCCGTCACATTCTGGTGAGGATGGTGCATGCGCATGTCTGGAGTGAACGACAAACCGGTGAACGGATCTGGGAACAACGGTCTCAGCGCGGTGCTCAAGCCGCGGGCTGAGTGGATTGCCCGCCGCGAGACTGAAAACAGCGACGGCAATTTTTCGCAGATGCATTATGCGCGGCGGGGTGTTGTCACCGAAGAGATGATGTATGTCGCCGACCGGGAAAAACTCACGCCGGAACTCATCCGCGACGAGGTGGCCCGCGGGCGCATGATCATTCCCGCCAACATCAACCATCCAGAACTCGAGCCCATGGCGATCGGGGTGGCTTCTCTGTGCAAAATCAACGCCAACATCGGCAATTCCGCGGTCACGTCCAACGTCGATGAAGAATTGAAGAAGTTGCACACTGCGGTCCACTACGGTGCCGACACGGTCATGGACCTGTCCACGGGCGGCGGCATTCACGAGATTCGCGAGGCCATTCTGCGGCATTCACCCGTTCCAATCGGAACCGTTCCTATCTACGAGGCCATTTCCCGCGTGAAGCGGGTGGAAGACCTGAATGCGGCCGTCATGCTGGAGGTCATCGAGGAGCAGGCGGCGCAGGGCGTCGACTACATGACGATCCACGCCGGGGTGCTGATCCAGTATCTGCCCATGGTCTCCAAGCGCATCACGGGTATTGTCAGCCGCGGCGGCGCGATTCTCGCCCAGTGGATGGCCCATCACCACAAGCAGAACTTTCTCTACGAGTGTTTCGACGACATCTGCAAGATTTTTGCGAAGTACGACGTAAGCTTCTCGCTCGGCGACGGCCTCCGCCCCGGCTGTCTGGCCGATGCCAGCGACGAAGCGCAGTTTGCTGAACTCAAGACGCTCGGCGAACTGACCAAGATCGCGTGGCATCGCGACGTGCAGGTCATGATCGAAGGCCCCGGACATGTGCCCATGCACAAGATCAAGGAGCAGGTGGATCTGGAAAACGAATACTGCTACGAGGCACCGTTCTACACGCTCGGTCCGCTGGTCACGGATATCGCTCCGGGGTACGACCACATCACGTCGGCGATAGGCGCCGCGATGATCGGTTGGTACGGCGCGTCAATGCTGTGCTACGTGACGCCGAAAGAGCACCTTGGCCTTCCGAATGAAAAAGACGTGAAAGACGGGATCATCGCCTACAAAATTTCCGCTCATGCCGCTGACGTTGCCCGCCAGCGCCCGGGTGCCCGCGACCGCGACGACGCACTCAGCTACGCGCGCTACAAGTTCGACTGGGAAAAACAGTTCGAACTCTCACTCGACCCCGAAACCGCCCGTTCCATGCACGACGAAACCCTGCCCGAAGAGGGCTACAAGACGGCGGCGTTCTGTTCCATGTGCGGGCCGAAGTTCTGCTCCATGAACTACTCCAGCAAAGTCGACGAGTACAACAAGCAGGTGCACGGACTGGAGAAGAAAGATTACTCGGAACTGGTGGAGAAACTGGTCACCATCAAGTAGAGTTCACACTTGAGTCTGAACCGCAGCAAGCTTGGCTAATGATTCGCGCATCGATTGCCTACCTGCTTTTCACTCTGCTCCTCAGCGCCTCGGCGCGTGCAGAGGGGGCCCTTCCACCCGGCTCCGTTGACGGTAGCGTGTACAAAAACGACACGCTGGGAATCAGTTGGGAAATCCCAAAGGACTGGATCATTAAGAAGGCTGCGGCGCAACCAGATCATGGAAGAACGGTGCTGTTGCTGCACGTGAACCCGGCCCCAAATGAATCCGTCGAGTTAGCAGCAGACGACTATCAGGACAGTTCCGGGTTTCACTATCACTACGTCGAACAGTTGAAGGAAATGCTGACAAAGCAAGACTGGGAAACATTTGGTAGCCCTGGTTCAAGGACGGTGGGCGGCGGTATTACCGCGCAAGAGAATCGTTTTAAATCCAAGGACGCTCAGCCTCTTTACTTGGCGGTTATCTGTGGCCCGTTACGTGGTTACGAGATCAAGTTCCTGATCGAAACCGCTAGTTCCGAGCGCCTGGATGAGATTGAGAAGTCACTAGCCGGCTTCACCGTTCGTCCTGATTGGTCTTCCGGCGAGCCAACCGAGCCGCCTCCTGCCGATCATACGAAACCCCAGATGGTCAGAGTCTCCCAGGGCGTCAGCGCAGGACTCGTCAAAAAGAAAGTTCAGCCAGGATACCCGAACGAAGCCAGACACAAGCACATTCAGGGAATTGTTGTGTTGCTCATGCACGTGAATACCTTGGGACACGTGCAGGATCTCTATGCAGTCGAAGGGAATCCGCTTTTGGTTCCGTCAGCGGTGAAGGCTGTGTCGCAGTGGCAGTTTCGCCCATATCTATTGAATGGCGCACCCATCGCGGTTGAAAGTCAGGCGGTAGTGAACTTCACGCTCAACTAAGTCCGCACCTAGGTAGTCCTCCTGCAGCTATTACACCTGGAACTTTCCCGGTCTCCTGTCAACGCGCCAGCCCTGGTCTACCTTGCAGGAGTGGGGTCTGTGCTGAATCCAGTCTGCTTGCGGAGTCTCGGGATCTCGCACTCGGTCAGCCTCGGAAGTCCGCCACGCCGTCCCACACCAGCTGCACCGCAATCGCGAGGATCAGGAATCCGAAGATGCGGGTAATGGCACCCATGCCGCTCGGACCCAGCCGTTTCACCAGGGGGCCACCCAGACAAAGGAACATGTACACGGTGAGTCCGACGGCCACGATTCCGACCACCATCCCGGCATAGGCGAGAAAGCCGGTCGCATGGGCTGCCAGCCCCATGACTACTCCGATTGAGCCGGGCCCCGAGAGCATCGGCATGGCCATCGGGGTCAGCGAGATGTCTTCTTTGGTCATGGCCTCGCTGCTCTCTTCCGTCGTCATGCGACTGGTCGCAGTCACCATGCCCCAGGCTGTATTGGCGACGATCAACCCGCCCGCAATCTTCAGCACGGACAGCGAAATGCCGAAGAAGTTCAACACGAAGCGCCCGAAGAGCATGAAGACGACCAGGATCGCGATCACGTAGAAAGCAGTTTTCAGCGCCGTGCGACGGCGATCCTCGCGGGAGAAATTCGCGGTCAGCGTGAAAAACATCGGAATCCCGCCGAATGGGTTGACGATCGGAAACAGCGCGAGGAACGTCGCGGTCGCCGCCGTGGGGAGATCCTCGAGCACGTGGCGAATCGCCGTTTCCGGATTCATAGCCAGGACCATATGCGCGCTAGCGATATTGCTCCAACTCCATCGCCGCGCGATGCAGCGCCGCCGCCAGCGTGGATATCTGTTGCTCGGTGCGCCGGGCATCCCCGGCATCGATCGCTTCGTTCACCCCGGGGATCACCACCGCCGCATAGCCGGTGTATTGTCCCGGCGCATAAATGGCGTGGTGGTACCACGGGCGATTGGGCAGACCCTCGGGAATCAGCAACGCCCGCTCGGTATCGCGCAGTACGGTGTTGATGCGAGCCGGATCTCCGGAGAACTTCCGCTGCTTCTGCAGCATCTTTCCGCCTGCCTGTTCCAGATGACGCGCGCCTTCGACGGCGGCGGAAAAATCCGGAGCTTTATCGCCGAAGCGATCCTGCGCTTTCTTCTTCGCGGTGTCGAGGTAGGCCAGAATCTCCGTCCCGTAGTCGTGATAGTCGTACGGCAGAACATCGGCGCACGCCATGCGCACAATCTCCAGTCCGTACACGCGGGCCATCTGCTGTTCGTAGCGAAAATCGGGATCGCCGAATTTCTTGAACCAGGCAAAGTTGTCAAACACGGAGTGATAAACGCCGTAATCACCGGTCGATCCGATATCGGTCGAAGGCACGCCCAGGTGCTGCAGAAACACCGTGTAATCCGAGCCGCTCCCGAGATCGCCGACCGGCGTGTCGCCTTGGGTGGCGTTCGGCGGGCGAAATGTGCTGGTGCTTGTCTCCTGCGCGTGGAAGGTTTCTTGCCTGGGCTTGCTTGCTTTCTGCCAAACCTCATACACCGTGCCACCCTGAGGAGACGGCACGGCCTTGGCGATGTCACGGATGAACTGCTTCAGGCTCGGCACGCCGGACGAACCGAATTTCGCGCCTGATACCGCCACGTCCATGTTGAAGTAGGCGGCGGCGTTCATCAGTTCCTTGGCGTGATCTTCGCCCCATTCGGTGGAGCCGATCAGACCTTCTTCTTCCGCGTCCCAGCTGCCGATGACGATAGTGCGCTTCGGCTTCCATCCTGATTTCAGCAATTCGCCAAGACCGTGCACGGACTCCAGCATCGCCGCCGTGCCACTGTTCGGGTCCACCGCGCCGTAAGCCCACGCGTCGCGATGATTGCCTGCGACAACCCACTCATCAGGCGAAGCGGCTCCCCGTATCTTGCCGATCACATCCCAGATCGCGCGGAACTGGTAGTCCTGCTTCAGATGGATCTTGACCTTCGCGGGTCCGGGACCCACGTGATAGGTAAACGGCAGGGCGCCCTGCCATTCCCGCGGTGATGCCGGTCCACCGAGGTGTTCGAGGATTGGGGAAGCATCGGCATAAGACAGTGGAGTAACTGGAATCTTCGGCAATTGAGCTGAGTCGGAGGGCGGGGTGCGCTTGGAATCCGGCAGGGACGGCACCGATGCAATTCCCGGAGTCGTCGGATCACCGGGAAACTGGAACATGTATCCGATCGAACCGCGCTGCGTGCCGCTTGCCGGCCGCCACGGTCCCTTGGGATAGGCGTCGCCGCGATAGTAGCCGTCGTCCTTCGGGTCGGAATAGATAATGACGCCGGCCGCGCCGCGCTCCTGCGCTACGAAAGCCTTCACTCCGCGGAAATTCTGGCCGTAGCGGACGACAACAATCTTTCCGCGCACGTCCACGTTCATCTGTTTCAGCTTGTCGAAGTCCTCTGGAGAACCGTAATTCGCATAAACCGCTTCTGCCTCGGCGTCTCCCGACGGTGACATACCGTTGTAGGCGTTGACCACGCGCGGATCGTCCTGAAACGGGTCGCCGTCGACATGCTCGCGGCGTGGGCCGTGCATCTCGACGCCCTCGGGCGCGGTCATGTCCACGCTGATCTCGGAGGGGTAGTTGAGCCAAACCTTGTACTCGACGATTTCCGTCTCAAGTCCGGCGTCGCGAAATTTCTGCGCCACGTATTCTGCCGTGGCTTTGTCCTCGGGAGACCCCGCGATGTGCGGCGCCTGCGTGAGAATGCGCAGATGCTCTTGGGCAAGCTTGGGATCGGGAACGACGAGGAAGCGTTTTTCCACGTCCTGTTCTGCGGCAACGTCACGAAAACCAGCGATGGTCGTGCTACCCGTTTGGTTGCTGTCTTTACCAGGACGGCTGAACGCAACTGGATTCGACAAAAGTACTGCAAGCAGCAGAGCGGCGCCGGCAACAATCCTCATGATTCTCCTGTCGAACAAGACTTCTTGATTCACAGCTTGTCGAGCGCATCCAGCACTTCGTCAATCGGGGGAACCTCGTCCCAGCCATAGGTCTTCCGAAACGTGACCCGGCCGTCGGGATCCACAACAAAAATCGCTCGCTCGCTGGCGCCTGCTCCCGCCCCCGACTCCCTCAAAACACCATAGCGCGCGCACACTTCGCCGTGCGGCCAGAAATCGCTGCACAGTGGAAAATCGAACGGCCCCAGTTTCCGTTCCCAGGCCGTGGTGTTCATGATGGACTCGACGTTGATGGCAACCGTCTGCGCCTGTTTCGCACTCACTCGGGCTCGTTCGATCTGGTAGCCGGTCATCTGCTGGATGCTGGCATCCTGCCAGTTGAACGGGTAGAACGCCAAGACCACGGTCATCCCGCGATGGTCGCTCAGGCGGAAGCTCTTTCGCACACCTTCAATCAGCGCCGGCAACTCGAAGTCCGGCGCAATATCACCCGCCTTGATCTGGCTGAACTCCAGAACCCCACGTACCCTGTCGCGCACCATGAAACGAAGATTGTACCTTGCGAGATTGATTTCAGGCTGGCGCGATACACTGATCATGGAACACGGAGCAGATGAATGAAGATCGTCGGCGGAATGCTTCTCTCCTTGCTCTTTCAGATGGGAAACTGTGCGATGGGGGCTCCAGTGCCGCCACCCGCCCAGCAGATCGCCACTGCAATCCTTCCGCTACCCGCAAATCTTCGCGAAGGTGCAGGCGTTCGCGGATTTGATCGCAACCTGAAGTTGGTCATTCTGCGCCCGTCCCGCAATGGCCTTCTCTGCACGGGGCTGCGACCCGACGCAAAGGAATTCGACGTTCGCTGTTATCACGAGTCGTTCTGGCCTCTGGTCGACCGGGTGCGTGAACTTTACCGCCAAGACCTCAAGCCTGACGCAGTCAAGGGGATCATTGACGCTGAAGTGAAGTCCGGCAAGCTGAAGCTGCCCGATCATCCTACCGCCGGGTACCGAATGGAAGGCCCGTTGAAGGCCTATGATGCGAAGTCGAACACCGCCGGTCGCGCGATCGAGAGCTGGCAATCGATTCATTTTCCCTATCGCACCGCTGCGGAAATCGGTCTTCCTGAAGAAGGCACTGTTCCGCGTACGTTCCCCTACGTGATGGAATCGGGCACATTCTGGGCCCACGTGATGATTGAACATGACCCCGTGCCCGAAAAATAGTCAGCCTGTAGACATATTTGCTGTGGAAAAATGACCGGATCACCGACAACGCGCTTTTCCGATCGAGTTGACGACTACGTGCGCTACCGCCCGGGCTATCCTCCCCAGGTTGTCGAACTGCTGCGCGCCGAATGCGGACTGCAGCCGGAGCGCATCATCGCCGACATCGCTTCCGGTACCGGAGCGTTCACGCGACTTCTCCTGGAAAATGGAAACCGCGTGTTTGCAGTGGAGCCGAATCGGGAGATGCGCGAGGCGGGGATCCGCCTGCTGAAATCTCACGCCGGCCTCACCTCGATCGACGGCACGGCGGAAGAGACCACATTGCCTTCGGCGTCCGTGGATTTCGTCACCGCGGCCCAGGCCGCACACTGGTTCGATCGCAGTCGCGCCCGCGCGGAGTTCGTTCGCATCCTGAAACCGGGTGGATGGTGCGTGCTGATCTGGAACGAACGCCGCACCGGCACGACGCCTTTCCTGCGTGACTATGAGCAGCTCCTGTTGAGCTACGGCACGGACTATAAAGAAGTCCGTCACGAGCGAACCACCGCCGTGATCCAGGAGTTCTTTGCGCCGGCGCCCTATCAGGAACGAGTATTCGAACTTCGTCAGCATTTCGACTACGAGGGTGCAGCCGGGCGCTTGCTGTCGTCGTCGTACGCGCCGCTCGACGATCACCCGAGCCATGAGCCGATGATGCGCGAACTGCAGCGGATCGTGCGCGCACACTCTCAGGATGGAGTGGTCACGTTCGAATACAACACGCGGGTCTACTTCGGAAAGCTAGATTTGCAATTGGGCATCGGGAATTTGTAATTTGTGGTTGAAAACACGCGCGTTCGGTTTTCAACTACCAATTGCAGATTGCCAATTACAAATCCCATGTCCGAATCTAGCTCCCTCCACATGTCCGCCGCCGAGTTCCGACGCCAGGGCCACGCCGTCGTGGACTGGCTTGCCGATTACTATTCCCGAGTCGAACGCCTTCCGGTTCTGTCGCGGGTCCAGCCGGGTGAAATCCGTGCGATGCTCCCGCAACAGGCACCACAGGAAGGCGAAGCGTTCGACCGTATTTTTGCCGACATCGAGCGGATCATCCTGCCCGGCGTCACGCACTGGCAATCTCCGAATTTCTATGCGTACTTCCCTACGAGCACTTCGGGACCCGCGATCCTTGGCGATTTGCTCTCCACCGGACTCGGCATTCAGGGCATGCTCTGGTCCACCAGCCCCGCCTGCACCGAACTGGAAACGCATGTTCTGGATTGGCTTGTGCCCATGCTCGGGCTGCCTGAAAAGTTTCTCTCCACCAGTACCGGAGGCGGTGTCATCCACGATACAGCTTCGAGCGCATCTCTTTGTGCTGTCCTCGCAGCCCGCGAGCGAGCGACACAGTTCACGAGCAATCGCAAGGGATGCGATGGCCGGCTCGTCGCTTACATTTCCAGCCAGACCCACTCTTCCGTCGAGAAGGCCGTAAAGATCGCGGGACTCGGGTCCGACAACCTGCGGGCGATTGCCGTGGATAACAGCTTCGCCATGAATCCTGACGCTCTGGCGCGTCAGATCGAGGCCGACAAAAACGCCGGTCTCGTTCCGTGCTTTGTGTGCGCGACGGTTGGCACCACTTCGTCGAATGCCATCGACCCGGTGCGGGAAATTGGCGCCATCTGCCGCCAGAATAATCTCTGGCTGCACGTCGACTCGGCCATGAGCGGGACCGCCGCTCTATGCCCAGAGTTCCGCTACCTCCACGACGGCCTGGAGTTCGCCGATAGCTACTGCTTCAACCCGCACAAGTGGATGCTCGTCAACTTCGATTGCGACTGCTTCTACGTGGCCGATCGCAAACACTTGATCCAAACTTTGTCTGTGCTGCCCGAATACCTACGCAACCAGGCCACCGAATCGGGTGCAGTCATCGACTACCGCGATTGGCAAATTCCATTGGGACGCCGCTTCCGCTCGCTCAAGCTCTGGTTCGTCCTTCGCTACTACGGCATTGCCGGCCTGCAGCGCCACGTTCGCGAGCATATACGCCTGGCACAGCAGTTCGCGGGCTGGGTGAAGATCGATCCGCGTTTCGAATTAGCCGCGCCCGTGCCCGTGAACCTCGTCTGTTTTCGCCTGCGCTCCGGCGACGCCGACAATCAACGGCTCATGGATCGCCTGAACGAGAGCGGCAAGCTGTATCTGACACACACCAAGCTTGACGGCAAACTGACGCTGCGCCTCTGCGTAGGACAGACGCACACGGAAGCTCGTCACGTCGAATCGGCATGGCAATTGATTCAACAGACGACTGCGTCGCTCGACAAATCCTGATATGTTGAGGCGACATGGTGCGCGAGATTTCATCCGGCGGTGTCGTTCTGCGCGAGATTTCCGGCGTGTGGCACGTCGCGCTCATCGAGCCGCAGAAAGAGGGTCTCGCCCGTTCCAACACCCCGCGGAGACGAACCAAGGCGGTGCTGGCCCTTCCCAAGGGCCTCCTCGATCCTGGAGAAACGCCGGATATCACCGCGGTTCGTGAAGTTCGCGAGGAGACGGGCATTTCCGCCGAGATCCTCACGAAGCTCGCCGACATCAAGTATGTCTACATACGTACCTGGGGCGATGGTGAGCGCGTATTCAAAATCGTCAGTTTCTACTTGCTCCGGTACAGTTCAGGCACTATCGATGACATCGCTTCCAATATGAGGATCGAAGTCAAAAGAGCAGTGTGGGTACCCCTCGCCGATGCCTCGACTCAACTGGCGTATAGCAATGAGCGCAAGGTCCTACGTCTGGCGCAGGATTATTTGAAGTCACACGGAATGGTGACGCATGCACTTGCGGAGAATTCGGAATCGTGATCCATTTTCACGTCTAACACATTGAATACAAAAGATTTATCTTGACAGGCGCGCGCTTCAACTCTAAGCTGTATTCAACTTAATAGGGCGCGTGCCGTTGCCATCCTCACCCCACATCTATCGGCATGCGCCCGTTGTCTTTTTGGGCAATTCTCCGGCCCGCGCCAACTTCCGATCCAGATTCAGCTTTTCCGCTGCCGTCAGTGCTCGCACCGCCCCCTTCTTCAGGTCGTCCAATTCGACCGAACCGACAGCCACCCGCACGAGCCGCAATACCGCTAAACCCAATTCCTGCAACATGCGGCGAATGTGCCGGTTCTTGCCTTCGTCCAAGGTGATCTCGAGCCAGCTGTTCTTTTCACCCTGGCGCAGAATGCGGACCGCTTTGGCTCGAAGACAATCTCCGTTGACCACAACACCCTGCCGGATTCGCGCCAGCAATTCATCCGTCACGACGCGATCCACCTGCACGTGATAGCGCTTATCGATCTCACTGGCGGGATCGGTAATCCTGGCCGCCCAGTCCGTATCGTTGGTCAGAAGCAGTAGCCCTTCGCTCGCCTTGTCCAGTCGGCCCACGGGACCGATCCAAGCATCAACTCCGTGAAGAAGGTCATACACGGTGGCGCGTCCGCGCTCATCCGAAGCCGTGGTCACGACCCCTCGCGGCTTGTTCATCACCAGATACATCTTGCTGTGGGCAACGACCTCCACACCATCCACCGTGATGCGTGCGCGCCCCACGCTCACCGGCGTTTCCGGATCACGGACGGACCGTCCGTTGAGGGCAACGCGGCCCGCTCGAATCAGCGCGGCCGCCTGCGAGCGCGAGCAGTAGCCCATCTTGGAGAGGACTCTTGCCAAACCTGATTTCTTCCTGTCCGTCACCGCCTCATCCTAGCCGAGCAGTCTATTTCAGCAAAACGAAGAATCTCTGCTGTTCGTGCTCTTTATCGAGTGTGCGAAGATTACGGCCATGCGATACATGCACCTTTTCCGTCTGCCCAGAATTCTGGCGCTGTCAGTCCTGGTCTCCGGCTGCGTCTGGACCGCTCCAGCTCAGCAAGCCGAATTGGATCCACTCACGATCGATAGCATCTGGCAGAAAGCCAACAGCAAGTACGATGGCGCGCGAACAGCTCTAGTGCAGGAAGTCGACCGGCAAGCGAACGACGGTCCCTTCCGTCCCAACTGGGAGTCCCTTCAGAAGTACCAGGCTCCCGGCTGGTACGAGGACGCGAAGTTTGGAATTTTCATTCACTGGGGGCTCTACTCAGTGCCCGCCTTCGCCAACGAGTGGTACTCACGCAACATGTACGAGCAAGGGTCGCCTGAGTTCAAGCACCACGTCGCCACCTACGGTCCGCAAAGCCAGTTCGGATACAAGGACTTCATTCCGATGTTCAAAGCCGAACATTTTGACGCTCGTGCGTGGGCACGTCTGTTTCGTGAAGCAGGCGCGCAGTACGTGGTGCCGGTGGCCGAACACCATGACGGCTTCCCCATGTATGCCTCCGATCTGACCGATTGGTGCGCCGGAAAAATGGGGCCCAAACGCGACGTGGTCGGCGAACTCGCCACCGCGATCCGCGCCGAGGGACTGCATTTCGGCGCGTCGTCCCATCGCGCGGAGCACGACTGGTTCTTTGACGGCGGTCGCAAATTCGATTCCGACGTGAACGACCCGCGCTACGCCGCATTCTACGGACCTGCGCATCCACGCTTTCTCCGCGAAGGATACGATCACAATCTGATCGAGGACTGGACCTACGTCTCCCCGGCCTTCCGCGATGACTGGCTAGCCCGCACCGCCGAGATCGTTCAGAAATATCATCCCGAGGTCCTCTATTTCGATTGGTGGATCGGCCAGCCCTCCTTCCGCGATCACGTCAGCCGATTCGCGGCTTTCTACTACAATCAGGCGGCGAAGAGTGGGACTGGCGTGGTGATCAATTTCAAGGATCACGCCTTCCAGGAAAATTCCGCCACCTTCGACGTGGAGCGCGGACAACAGACCGATATCCAGCCGCGTCACTGGCAGACCGACACATCGATCAGCAACGCTTCCTGGGGATACCTCCCCAACGATACCTACAAGAGCCCGACGTTCATCATCCATCTGCTCGCCGACATCGTCAGCAAAAATGGCAACCTGCAACTGAACGTCACACCGCGGCCCGATGGCACCATCCCGGAACAGGAGCAGGAAATTCTGCGCGAGATTGGCGTGTGGCTCAAGGCGAACGGCGAAGCCATTTACGGGACGAAACCGTGGAAGCGTTTCGGCGAAGGTCCGACCGTGGTTGCGGGGGGTGCGTTCCACGATACCGAAACCAAACCTTACACCGCAGAAGACTTCCGTTTTACCACCAGGGGATCCGTTCTCTACGCCATTGAGCTAGGCTGGCCCACCGACGGCCGCATCACGATTCACAGTCTCAGTTCTGAAGCTCTGGGCAGCACGAGAATCCGGAGTGTCAGCCTTCTCGGCTCAGACGAGAAAATTACCTGGGAGCAACAGTCGGACGGGCTGCACCTTCAGCTTCCCTCGCCACCCCTTGGGAAACACGCGTATGCGTTTCGCATACCGCTGCAGTAGGGACCGTGCGTACAACGTAAAAGAGCACGTCTTCATAGCCGTCACGGCTAGTCCGTTACCCTGACGGTCTGCTTCAGCTTGATGTCTGCCGATGACGTGCCCACCATGACGGTCACCGCGTCCGCTTCCACGGCGAAATTGTGTTTCTCCTGGTTCCAATACGCGAGAGCGCTCGCCTTGAGTGGAAACCTTACCGTGGTCGTCTCCCGAGGCATCAAATTAATCCGCTTGAATCCTTTCAGTTCTTTGATCGGCCTCTCTACCTTCGATCCCACATGCGCCACGTACATCTGCACAACTTCATCGCCGGCCCGCAGCCCTGCGTTGCGGACGTCGACGCTCACTGTGATTTCTCCATCGCGCTTCAGGTTCGTTGCAGTCGTCTTCAGATTGGAATAATCAAAAGTCGTGTAGCTCAAGCCGAAGCCGAAGGGATAGAGGGGCTGCTGCCGGAAGTACATATAGGTACGCCCATGGCGAAGATCGTAATCCATCATGGGCGGCAGCTGATCGAGCGACCTTGGCCAGGTCACCACCAGTCGCCCGCCGGGGTTGTAGTCGCCAAAGAGAGCGTCCGCCAGTGCGTTCCCTTCTTCCTGGCTGTTATGCGACATGTGCAGGATCGCGGGAACGTGCGCCTGCGTCCACTGAATCGAGAACGGAAAGCTCGCAATCAGCACGACCACGGTCCGCGGATTCGCCGCGTACACTTGTTTCACAATCTCTTCCTGCTCCAGCGTGATCGACTTGCGGTCGATGGCTTCTTTTCCATCGCTCGGCAGGGGACACTTCGCCCATCCGGCGTTGCAAGTGGGATGATTGCCCACGACCGCAATCACAACATCGGCGGAACGCGCCGCGGCCGCGGCATCCGACGCATTGTCGCGCACAAAATCCACCTTGACTCCGCCACCCAACTTGTTCTTGATGCCCTCGAGCGGAGAAACCGCGTACGCAGGCGTTCCACTGTACCAGTCGAGAGCAACCTGGTCTGCGTAGGGTCCGATGACGGCAACCGACTTCAGCTTGCTCTTGTCGAGGGGCAACAACTCCGGCGAGTTCTTCAGCAGCACAATCGATTCCTGCGTAACCTTACGAGCCAGAGCTTTGTGCTCCGCGTTATCCCAGGCAGGAGTTGTTCCATTGATACTGCTGTAAGGGACCAACGCAGGCGGATCCAGGAGCCCGAGCTTGATCATCACGCGATAGACACCGCGGAGGGTTTCGTCGAAATCCGCAACCGACACCAACTTCTGGTCCAGCGCTTTGGTCGCTCCGTCCCGATAGTTATCGAGGAACTGATTAATGCCGGCGCGAATAGCGCCCGCGGTCGCGTGCTCGATGTCGGGATAGTATTTGTGCCGGGTGACCATGTTGGTGAGCGCGCCCGCATCGGTGCAGATAATCCCATCCATCTTCCAGTCGCGCATGGTCATGTTCTTGAGGATCGGCTGCACCGTCATCGGGATCTGGTTATAAGCGTTGTACGCGGTCATGTAGGCCCGCGCGCCGCCTTCCATCACTCCCATGCGGAAAGGGAAGGAATAGTACGCCCGCAGCAGCCGCTCATCGAAATTGGAAGAGGATCCGTCGCGGCCGTCCTCGTTGCTGTTGGCGAGAAAGTGCTTCATCAGCGACGCCGTCAGCCAGTACCTGGGATTGTCGCCCTGCAACCCTTTGATGAAGGCGACCGCCATCGTTCCTGTCAGGTAGGGATCTTCGCCGTAACTTTCCTCGCTGCGTCCCCATCGCGGATCACGAGCCAGGTCGGCGTTCGGCGAGCGAATCACAATTCCTTCGCGGCGATGCTTCTGGCCGCGCCAGTTCGTGAACTCGTGTTCCTCGCTCTGGAAGATGTAGCGTGCTTCGAAACCTTCGACTCCGGCTACTTTCTGCAGGAGGTCCGGATCCCAGGTCTCGCCAAGTCCCACCGACTGTGGAAATTGAGTGGTTGGCAGCGGCTGCAGCCCACGCCCCTCCCATCCTCCGGGTCCGCCGTAGGCAACACCGTGCAAGCCCTCGATATGTCCCGAGCCCTTGATTCCCAGCCGCGGCACATCGGGAGACGTGCTCAGCGCGCTGACTTTCTCCTCAACCGTCATCAGGGAGAGGATGTTGTCGACCCGTTGCTCGATTGGCAGGTTTGGGTTCTGGAAGGGATATTGGTACTGCTGCGCCCAAGCCCCGCAAGTGAGCAATACGACGATTGAACGCAGGAGGCGTCGCATAATGAGTATCCGGAAAGGGCAGCTTGGCCGTGCCGCTGAGCAGCCAGTGACACGGGCTGCAGCCATTGAAAGTCGCCCTTTTCGCTCTCGAAAGAATCTTCGCGGCTATTTCTACTTCGTGTCCGCCAGAACCTCAACTCCATACTGCGGAAGCTCGACTTTATCGGACTCTTTGTTTTCGAGGAGCAGCTTCATCGAATGTGGCAGCGTCACGGTGCGGCTCTCTGTCGCGTAATTGACGAGGACGAATACCTGCTTTCCGCCGCCCATCCGCCGGCTCACTTCCACACCGTCAGGCACCAAGCCGAATACCGGCTTCACTCCACTCTTCTTGACCATCCATTCCGCAGCCGCGTCCATGAGCTTGTCGTCGAGCACCGCGCCGATGTAGCTGATGCTGCCTTTGCCATACGCACGGGTCACGACCACAGGCTGATCGTCGAGCCAGCCGTTGCTCTTACCGTATCTGAGCGGCACCTCCGCGTCTGGGGCGATGGTCTTCAACTGTTCCGCCCAGACACTAGCGACTCCTGTCCCCCACGTGCCGGACAGCGGCATTTCTTTTTCCAGTGCGTAGTATTGATCGACGCGTGCTCCCAGCGCGTCCACCAGAAACCCCGGTTGCCGTTGTGGCAGGAGCCCGTTGAATTCATCCTTCATCCCTGAGCGCGGCCCCAGCACGAGATGGCCGCCGGCGCGCACGTATTCGAGCAAGTGATCCGCCAGGTCCTTCGGCAGGACGGTCAGGCCCGGCGCAGCCACGAGTTTGTAGGCATTCAATGGCGCATAGGCGCTGACCACATCCACCGATTGCGAAAGCTGTCGCAGAGCACGGTAGTAGCTCTTCAGCAGGCCAATGTCGTCATATTTTTCCGTATGTTTCTGAAACTGGACCGCCCAGTGACTGTCGTAGGAGTAGAGCAGAGCCACTTCCGAGACAGGCACCGTATCGCGAAAGCTCGCTTCAACCTTGGCGAACTCGCCTGCCGTCTGGCGCACCTCGTCAAAGAACGGAACGGGCGTGCCGTCCGGTCCTATCAGCACGCCATGAATCTCTTCCTGGCCGTTGAGCGCACTTCTCCATTGCCAGTAGTTGACGTCGTCAGCGCCGTGGCCAATCGCTTGCCATGCCATGGCGCGCGCTTCGCCGCGATTCAGGAAGTTGTTGAGCGATGACCAATTCACCGCTCCGGGCTGCGTCTCGATGACCCAGAAATTCTGCCGTTTGAAACCCCGCGTCAGATCGTGCGACAGGCCGTTGAACGCCGGATCCACGTGGCCCGTGCCGACATAATCGTCCCAGGACGCAAAGGTGAGCGGCTCGGTGATGATGTAATGGTCGAATCCATCGAAGAAACCCATGAAATTACCCGTGATGAATTGCCGCGGCTCCGCGTGCTTGCGGATCACGTCCACCTGGTTCTGCTGATAGGAAGTCCACGTATAGGTGACAAACCGCTTCCAGTCCAGCATCAGTCCGGGATTGTGGCCACCTACCGGAATCGGAATCTCGGCCCAGTTGTCGTAGGTCTGGCTCCAGTATGACGTAGTCCAGAGAGTGTTCAGGTTATCGAGAGTCCTGTACTTGGCCTGCACCCAATCTTGGAATTGCTTGCGCGTGATGTCGTCATACGACATCAAGGCATAGCCGTACTCATTGTCGATCTGCCACCCGACAACGTTGGGATTGTGCCCGAAGCGAAGCGCCATTTGCTCTGCAATCCGTCGGCAGTACTCGCGATAGCGCGGAGAACTGACCGAACCGTGTGCGCGGTTGCCGTGAACAGCTCGCTCACCGTGCTCGTCCACCCGCAGGGTGTCAGGATATTTCTGCGTCAGCCACGCGGGAGGGGCCGCTGTCGGTGTTCCCACGACCGACACGATGTGATGCTTCGCGGCCAGGGCAATGGCTCGGTCCAGCCAGTCAAAGTCGTAGTGGCCTTCGGAGGGCTCCATGCGGCTCCAGGCGAACTCCGCGATGCGAACGACCTTCAAATTCCCCGCTTCCATCATGCGCAGGTCTTCTTCCCAGCGAGCCTCGGGCCACTGTTCCGGATACCAATCGGTACCCATCAGAATTGCGTTCTGTCCGGGAATCTGCGTGGGAACGGATGGAGTTTGCGCGAAGGCGGAGAGCGCGAAGAACAACACGAAACACCACAGCGCACGAATCAGGGATGATGACGGCACGGATGCCTCCAGGATTTGTTGGCGATTAAGGAGTCACAATGATCTGCTTTCCGGAATATGTCACAACCTTGTCGGGACTCTCGGCGGGCGCGATTCCGACCCCGTGATTCTCCCCCACAAAGACGACGCGGAACGTCCGGCTGGCGAGCATGCCCGGGAACTGACCTTGCCGGTCGCCGATGGTCAACGTGCCCTTGGCGTCGTCCCAGCGGAGCGGGACGGTCGCGTACGCGCCCTTCTCATAGTTGTAGGTGTCGTTTTCGTCTTCGTACAGCGTGAAGGCGCCGTCGGCTCCGCGATACACGCGCACCTCGATCGGATCGGCAGCCTTCTCTGTGGACCATTCGACATCGGGACCCAACGGCAGGATGGAGCCCGCGCGAACGTAAAGCGGGAGCCGGTCCAGCGGCGCGTCCCCGGTGATTTCCTTCTCTCCATCTGCCGTCGTCCCGCTCCAGAAGTCGTACCACCTCGACTTCGGCAGATAGACGCGGCGGCTGGTGGCGCCCGGCTCCGTCACCGGGTTGACGAGAAAAGCGGGACCATACATGAACTCGTCCCAGGTATTCTGCGCGCGCACGTCGGTGCGGAAATCCATCACCAGCGGACGCATCGGCGTGTAGCTCTCGGAAGTCGTCTTCCATCCCAGCGAATAGATGTAAGGCAGCATGCGATAACGCAGCCGGTCGAAGCTGACCAGGATCTTCTGTGCGTCCGGGCCATACGACCAGAGCTCATTCTCGTCAGGATTGCGAGTGCCATGCACGCGCAAGATCGGGTTGAACGTTCCGAACTGAAACCAGCGCACGAACAGCTCGCGGAACGCGGGATCCGTCGGGCTGCCAAAAACAAATCCGCCGATGTCCGTTGTCCAGTACGGAATGCCGGAGAGCGCGAAGTTCAATCCTGCTGGAATCTGGCGCCGGAAGCTGAACCAGTCGGAATTGATGTCGCCCGACCACGCGGTAACTCCGTACCTCTGCGAACCAGCAAACGCCGAGCGGGACAAGATGTATACCCGCTTTTTGTCCGACGCGCTGCGCTGTCCGTCGTACACTCCGCCAGTCGTCAGCATGGGAAAGAGGTTCACGTAGCGATCGCCACTGCCCACGGCCAGTTTGTGGCCCAACTGGATGTTTTCTTCCTGGCCTTCAGTCTCCGGCTCGGTCGTATCCATCCACCAGGCGTCAAGGCCGATACTGAACAAACCTTTGTTGACCTGATCCCAGTAGTACTTCCGGGCCTCAGCACTGGTCGCGTCATAGACCGCCATTCCGTCGGTATGGTAAGGCGGTTTCGCGAACTTGAACTTGTCGATGAACCAGCCCTTCTTCTCCATGTAGTCGTAGTTGGTCGAGCCCGGCTCGAAGAAGGGCCAGATGGAAATCATCAGGTGGAAATTCTTCTGATGAAGTGCGTCGACCATGGCTTTGGGGTCGGGATAGTTCTTGTTGAAAATGAACTCGCCTTTGCGGTTCCACCAGAACCAGTCCTGCACGATGTTGTCGACGGGAATGTGCAACTCTCGGTATTTCGCCGCTACCCCGAGAATTTCGTCCTGCGTCTTGTAGCGGTTCTTGCACTGCCAGAAGCCATAGGCCCACTTGCCGAACATGGGGGCCTGCCCGGTCAATTCGCGATACCCGGCAACGACCTGATCAAGTTCAGGGCCGTAGACAAAGTAGTAGTCAATCACGTCGGCCACTTCCGAGCTGATGTACAGGTAGTTGGCAAACCGGTTGTTGAAACGGCTTCGCGCGGCGCTGTTCCAGAAAACTCCGTACCCGTTGCTTGACACCAGAAGCGGCACAGCAATGTTCGTGTTGTCCTGGGAGATGTCGACCGACTCGCCACGGTAGTTCCACACCCCACCCTGGTGCTGTCCCAGCCCGTAGAAGCCCTCACGCGACCCATAAATGTTAACGAACGACTCGGCGCGATACGTCTCCTCACCATTCACCTTGACCGGCGTCAATTTTCGCGTCGCTTCCTGCACCAGTTGTTTGCCCGCCAGATCGCGGTAGGTGATCGCTCCATCCTGGCGCGTGATCACGACCTTCAAGCGCGCGGTCTGTAGCGTGATCTCGTTATCGTTGGATTGCAGAGTCCAGTTGGTAGTCGGCCAACTGGTCTTGATCACGACAGGATCGAATCGCGTGGGAAAGGACGACGTCGCGGAGTACACGACGCGCACGATGGAGTCCGAGCAGACTTGGACTTTCAACGTTCCGGATTTCATCTTGAGCACAACGCCGTCGGCTTGCTTCTGCACATCGACGACAGGATTCATCGGAGCCCACTGTGCAGAAGCGAGCGACGCGAGTACCACGATGATCGCTAAACGCGTGAGAATATTTCGCAACAAGACGGGGATGCTGGACATGAATTGACCTCGCGAACCCGGGCGCGCTACCAGCTCGTGGTTCGGAAACGTTTACAGCAAATAATGCAGTGATATCCGAACGAAACTCTGGCACCTCGTCCCAACATTTGTCAATGACAAACACCCCAGACAGTGTCGAACTGTCGCACCTAAGCCACGTTGAATGTTTGGCCACACGACACCCTGGGCGGAAAAACATGCGGTCCGGTTCTCTGGCGAAACCGTGTGTCGCTCACGACAACCCATACTAGTCCTTGCATTCTTCCCACGGAAACGCTTACGTTACATTAGCGAGCCGGAAGCCCCGACGCGATTTCGAGGAGGCACGATGAAGCGGATGCAAAGGTCCCGCGGGATAACCATGATTCTTTTCGCAACAGCGATCTGTTGTCCGGTTTGGAGTCAATCGCAGAAAAGCGCCCCGGAGGTTACCGTGGAAACCAGCAAGTTCGGAACTCTCGACGATGGAACCGCAGTCGAAATGCTGACTCTGAAGAATGCCAAGGGCGCCACCGCGAAAATCATCACATACGGAGCCATACTCACCGAGCTTTGGGTTCCTGACCGCGACGGCAAGATGGGCGACGTCGTCCTCGGCTTCGACAACCTCAAGGGATATGTCAGCAACCATCCCTGGTTCGGCGCCACTGTTGGAAGAGTCGCGAATCGCATCGCGAAAGGCAAGTTCACGCTCGATGGCAAAGAGTACTCGCTCGAGATCAACAATCCGCCCAACAACCTGCACAGCGGTTCGAAGGGCCTGAGCCGCGCCGTCTGGAAAGCCGAACCGCTGCATGAACCCCATGCTGCAGCTGCCCGGTTCACATGCGTCACCCCGGACGGAGATGGAGGCTTTCCCGGGAATCTCTCTGTCACGGTGATCTACCGGCTGACTGATCACAACGAACTGCAGATCGACTACACCGCCAAGACCGACAAGGCCACGCCGGTCAACCTCACCAATCACAGCTACTTCAACCTGGGCGGAGAAAAGGACATTCTCAGCCACGTACTGTTTCTGCCGGCCGATTCGTACACACCGGTGGATGCGACGCTGATCCCTACCGGTGAAATCGCTCCCGTAAAGGGCACGCCGCTCGATTTCACGAAGCCGGTAGCTATCGGCGCGCACATCGCCGAGATGAAAGGCGACCCTGGCGGCTACGATCACAACTTTGTTCTTAGCAAGGAAGCCGGCAAGAGGAAGCTCGCGGCCCGCGTTTTCGATCCTCAGTCAGGTCGACAGATGGAGGTCTGGACTACCGAACCGGGTGTGCAGTTCTATTCCGGCAATTTCCTCGACGGCACACTCAGCGGAAAACGAGGAGTGATCTACGGCAAGCACTCGGCGTTCTGCCTGGAAACGCAGCACTTCCCAGACTCTGTGAATCACGCTAACTTCCCCTCGGTGATCCTCCGCCCGGACGCCATCTATCACACGGAAACGATATATCAGTTTTCGACGAAGTGATCAGTTCCCGCGGTACCTGAGAACCAGAGTCTCAAGACGCCCGCGCCGCGGGGAGTTGGCTACTTTTCTCAACGCCGATGCCGTTATGGATATGCGAGAGCGCCGGATAGATCCTGCGATACGACTGATACGCGTGATCCAAAGCCGCAACGTTCTGTGGGTTTGCCGGGACACGATGGGCTGTGCGCACTACCGCATCGCACGCTTCATCCACTGAGGCCCAAGTCCCAGCGCCAACCCCTGCCAGGATCGCGGCTCCATAGGCCGCACCCTCTTCCGCGGCCACAATTTCCACTTCATGACCGTAGACATCCGCCTGAATCTGCCGCCACAAGGCGGATCGCGCTCCTCCGCCCCCCAGCCGAATCTTCTGCACAGGCACATTCATTTCGCGAAAGATCGTAAAGGTGTCCCGCAGACTGAACGCCACGCCTTCCAAGATTGCGCGGATGATGTGTCCCCGCGCATGCAACGCGGAAAGCCCGACCAGCGCGCCGCGTGCGTTCGGGTCCAGATGCGGCGTCCGTTCGCCCATCAGATATGGAGCCCACAAAACGCCGTCCGAGCACACGGGCGCGGTGGCAGCCTCGTCCGCCAGGCGTTCGTAGGGATCGCGCCCGTCATCGGCCCCGGCGCCGAAGCGATCCCGGAACCAACGCAGCGATAATCCCGCAGCCTGCGTCACTCCCATCACATGCCAGCGCCCCGGAATCGCATGACAGAACGTGTGCAATCTTCCGCGTGGGTCAAGCGACGGCGAGTCAGTCGCGGCGAACACGACTCCAGAGGTTCCAATCGTTGCGCTCACCGTTCCCGGACGCACGATCCCCATCCCCACCGCACCAGCAGCCTGATCTCCAGCCCCGGCCACCACCGGCGTTCCCGCCTTCAAGCCGGTAGCCTCGGCCCCAGACGCCGAGATTCGCCCGCACACTTGTGGCGACTCCCACAGCGCAGGCAACAACGCCTTGTCGATGCCAGTCTTGCTCAGCACTTCAGACGACCACGCGCGCCGGGCAACATCGAGCATCAAAGTTCCGGACCCATCCGCCACGTCGATGGCGCGTTCCCCGGTGAGCCAGAAGCGAACGTAATCCTTCGGCAGCATGACGTGCGCCACCCGTTGCCAGTTGCGCGGTTCGTTCTCCCGCACCCAGAGAAATTTGGTCAGCGTGAAATTTGTCAGGGGAGGGTTGCTGGTAAGTTGAATCAGCCGATCTATCCCGAACAGTTGGGAAAGTTCCTGGACCTGGGCTTCAGTTCGCTGGTCGCACCAGATCAGCGCTGGCCGGACTACTTCATCCGCCGCATCGAGCATGACCGCACCATGCATCTGTCCGGAGAATCCGACGCATGCGATCGCCTCTCCGCCCTCGCCCAGATTCTTCAGGGCAAGCCGAACCGCCTCACGGCACGCACGCCACCAGTCATTCGGGTCCTGCTCTGCCCACCCCAGCTGCGGACTGGCAAAAGGAATGTGTTCCGCCGTGCCCGAAGCTACCACCTTGCCACTCTCATCCATGATCAGAGCGCGCGTCCCGCCGGTGCCGACATCAATCCCTAGAAAACGGATATTCCCTCCTACGCCCGGCCGATGAGAAATCGGACCAGGCTAACCGTAAAATTCAGCCAGTTCGGTTGGAGCGTTTTTTGGCTTTCGGCCCAGTCTCGCGTTCGTTTCGCGCGACTGCCCTTGCAGAAAGAAATCAAGATTCCCGCGCATCACCAGGTGCGGCGCCAGCGTGACCTGAAACGACGGACACTCGCCTTCAACCAGGAAGTCGTGCAGAACCCGAAACGCCATTCGTCCTTGCGTGCGGGGCCGCTGGTAGATCGTTGCCGTAACCGCTCCCGAACTGATCTCAGGAACCAGCGCTGGGAACAGATCGGTCGTGATCACCGTCAGGTGTTCCAGCATCCCGGTATCGCGAGCCGCCTTCAACACCGGAATCGAAGCCTCGGTGGTCACGTAGATCCCGGTCAGATCAGGGTGCTCTCGAAACAGCCGGCTACACTTCTCGTGGGCCTCAGCCTCAACGTCATGATCCTCGACTGGTTCCTCAACCCGCATCTGCGGATAAAGCTTGTGGAGTGTGCTCTTGAATGCGCGGTATTTCTCGGCATGTTCGGTGATGGCCATGGCGCTCATCGTGACCGCGACCTTTCCCGTGCCCCGCAGAAACTTGCCCATCAAATCGGCGGCCAGCGCTCCGCTGCCCATCGTGTCGATCGAAACCACTGCCAGCCGGCCGGTATGGGGCGCGTCGGTGGCTACACAAACCACCGGAATACCATTCCTCGAAGCACGCCGCATCCACGAGTGCAACGTCTGCGGTCGGCTTGGAAAGGTGATAATGCCGTCAACTCCTGACTCCAGGGCAGCCTCGAACGCCTCTTCCTCTCCGTCCCCCAGCCGCGGATAAGTCCGGTATTCGATGTCCACGTTCTCCATCACCAGCGCGCGAGCCGCCTCATCAATTCCGGACCGCACTTCGTCCCAGAACGATGTCGTACCCTGTAGGGTGTTGACGGAAACGCGAAGATTCCGCTTCGTGGAGAGGTATCGCGCCGCCAGATTCGGCCGGTACCGCAGTGTCTTGGCCATCTGCAGTACCCGGGCCTTGGTCATAGGACTCACGCCGCGATGGTTGTGCAAAGCGCGATGAACGGTGCCGGTGGAAACGCCTAATGCCTGGGCAATATCGAGGAGTTTCGTCTTCCGAGTCATGGGAGGAACTCAAACCGCGGCATGTCTCGCCGGAGAATCGTTACGGCTTCCGGTCCCGGGGAATGATCTCATCGAGGAAAGGGAGCGTAAACGTTAACGAAGTTATGACTGCCCCAGCCATTTGTCAACAGGGTTGTCTAAATCGCTTGCTTACAGTCACTTATTTGTGTCCTGACGCCCTCCAAGCAACCACCACCGACGCCTTGACAGCTCGGAACGTGTTGCATACATTCGGTGGGTTCCAATAGGACCCTTAGCCATGAACCCTGTCGCCGGCTATCGCGCCCCCTACCCGGGGACGCAACCGAACCATCTCCACCCACCGTATGTGTCGTCGATCAAACGGGCCCCGTCGCATCGCCTGGTGCAGGTCCCCTATACGCTGTCAGAAGTTACGGGACCCTCCTTCAACCCGCAGATCGTTTCGCCCGCTGCTTCCGACCTGACCCGTCAACACAAAGGTGAACCGCTGGGAGAACGCATCGTCGTCAGCGGCCGCGTGCTCGATGAGAACAGCCGCCCACTCCCGAATACACTGGTTGAGATCTGGCAGGCGAACTCCGCCGGGCGCTATCAGCACGAGGTCGACCAGCACGATGCTCCTCTCGACCCAAATTTCACCGGATGCGGCCAGGCTGTGACTGACTCCGAAGGCCGCTATCGCTTCGTGACCATCCGTCCGGGAGAGTATCCGTGGCGCAATCACTACAATGCATGGCGTCCGGCGCACATTCACTTTTCCATATTCGGCCCGGCGTTCGCCACCCGCTTGGTGACACAAATGTTTTTCCCCGGCGATCCGCTGCTGCCGTTCGATCCCATCTTTAATTGCACGGCCGACGAGAAGGCCCGCAACCGGCTGATCTCCGTATTCGATTGGGAAAGCACCATTCCCTCGCAGGCACTCGGCTACCGCTTCGACATCGTTCTGCGCGGGCGCGACGCAACCCCGATGGAGGAATAAGTGAGTTTGCAGGCGACAACGTCGCAGACCGTCGGGCCGTTTTTCAAAATCGGCCTGCAGTGGCTGTATCGCGACAACCTCGCGGACGAAGGTGTCGCGGGCGAACGCGTGATCGTTCGAGGAAGAGTGGTTGATGGTGACGGCATCGGCGTTCCCGATGCCATCGTCGAAATCTGGCAGGCCAATTCGCAGGGCAAGTACGCGCACCCAGCCGACACCCAGGACAAACCGCTGGAGCCCGGTTTTCTCGGCTACGGACGCGTCCCTACGGACAATCAGGGCGCCTTTCGCTTCACCACCATCAAGCCCGGCGCCGTCCCTGGCCCGAGCGGCACGGAGCAAGCGCCTCACTTGGTGATTTCGGTATTCATGCGCGGACTGCTGAAGCGCCTGACAACTCGTATGTACTTTCCCAATGACGCTCGCAATGCAGCTGACCCGATCCTGAACCTGGTAGGCCCCGCGCGCAGCGCGACTCTGATCGCAAAGTCCGGGACCGATTCCCTGGAATGGAACGTTGTTTTGCAGGGAACGAACGAAACGGTATTCTTCGACTTGGGGTTGTAACCTGCCTGAATGGCCTTGCTCGACTCACTTTTCGGCTCAGCAGCGATGAGCGCAGTCTTCTCCGACGCGGCGCGCATCCAGCGCATGCTGGACTTCGAAAGCGCTCTGGCGAATGCCGAGGCTCATTGTGGAGTAATCCCCGCGGCCGCCGCCAAAGCCATTGCCTTGAAGTGCAGGGCCGAGCTCATCGAAATTGCCGCCCTCTCGAGCGCCACGGCATTGTCGGTCAACCCTGCCATTCCGCTCGTCAAGCAACTCACGGCACTGGTCGCAAAAGACGACGCCGACGCAGCCCGATTCGTCCACTGGGGCGCCACCAGCCAGGATGTCAACGACACCGGTATCGTCCTGCAGACACGAGACGCATTCGACATCCTGCAATCTGATCTCGATTCTCTGTCGCGGGGGCTCGCTGACCTAGCCCAAAGGCATCGTTCCACCCCCATCGCAGGCCGCACTCTCATGCAGCAGGCGATGCCGACGACTTTCGGCGTCAAAGTCGCAGGCTGGCTCGATTCCATCACACGTCATCGCGAACGCTTTGCCGAAGTTCGAAAGCGCGTGCTGGTCGTGCAGTTTGGCGGCGCGGTTGGAACGCTCGCCGCGCTGGAAGGGAAAGGCCTCGAAGTCATGGCTGCGCTTGCAGACGAACTGAAGTTGGGCCTGCCGGCAACGCCTTGGCACACGCAACGGGACCGACTGGCGGAAGTCGCGTCTGCGTTGGGTTTGTGCGTGGGAACGCTAGGGAAGATCGCCCGCGACATTTCTTTGCACATGCAGACAGAAGTCGCCGAGATCTTCGAACCCACGAGCGAAGGCCGCGGCGGGTCATCAACGATGCCGCATAAACGCAACCCGGTGACGGCAGCCGTCGTACTGGCCGCGGCCACGCGCGTCCCCGGACTCGTCAGCACCATGCTCAGCGCCATGGTGCAGGAGGACGAGCGTGGACTGGGTGACTGGCACGCTGAATGGGAGACCCTGCCTGAAATCTTTCGACTCACTGCAGGCGCACTCCACCAGACAGCTACGCTCATACCCCACCTTGAGATAGATACGAAGCGCATGCGCGCCAACCTCGATGCGACCCAGGGCTTGATCTTCGCCGAGGCGGTCAGTATGGCCCTCGGAAAACACATGGGGAAAGCTGCCGCCCATCAACTGATGGAGAGGACCACGCAGCAGGCCCGGCAGTCAGGCAAGCATCTCCGCGATGTGCTGCAACAGAACCAAGCCGTAACCGAGAAACTGAACGCCACGGAACTCGATCGGCTATTCGCCCCAGAAAACTATCTCGGTGCCGCCGAAGAGTTGGTTGACCGCGTCATTGCAGCCAGTCGTGACCGTGGGTGATTTTGGTTCAGGTCATGATGCGTTCGAAGTTGGCTCCGTGAACGGCGTGCGATGTTCAGCCGCGAAGTCGAGAAAGAATGCTGATCACGTCGCAAGCCGTGGGCAGGCCATGAATGCGGTAGGGCCCCGAAGGGGGAAAGAGGAGACCAGACAATGCCATTCGCTGATCTCGGAGACGTTCGCATCCGCTACGAACTGGCGTCTCAAGCCGGTCCCGTCCTCGTCTTCTCTAACTCTCTCGGCACCGACTACTCGATGTGGGACCCGCAAATGGCCACCCTGTCACGCCATTTCCGCATCCTGCGCTACGATACGCGCGGCCATGGAGGCTCTTCGGTTACTCCCGGCGACTACACCATCGAGCAACTGGGACGCGATGTCCTCACCCTGCTCGACACATTAGACATTGACCGAGTCGATTTCTGCGGACTCTCGATGGGCGGCTCCACCGGCATGTGGCTCGGAATCAATGCTCCTGAGCGCATCGATCGCCTCATCCTCTGCAACACGGCCGCCAAAATCGGCAATCCAGACACCTGGGCCGCGCGCATCGCGATGGCACGCAGCGACGGCATGAAGCCCATCGCCGCCGCCGTGATTGAACGCTGGTTCACGCCCGAATTCCGCGCCGCTCATCCGGAAAGGTCTCTACCCGCGCAGAAGATGCTGGAAAACTCACCTCCCGACGGCTACGCGTCAAACTGCGCCGCCGTCCGAGATGCAGACTTTCGCGCCGCGCTTGCACGCATCCAATCCCGAACCCTGGTGATCTATGGTGCAAAGGATCCCGTGATCCCCGTCGCCGACGCGCAGTTCATCGCCGACCGGATTCCTGGATCGAAGAGCATAGAACTCGATGCCTCCCATCTCTCCAACGTCGAGCAAGCCGACGCGTTCAATCAGGCACTGACTGAATTCCTGTTGAGTTGAGGAGCGAATCATGGATGATGCGCAGCGCTACGAGCAAGGCATGAAAGTCCGCCGTGCTGTCCTCGGTGACGAGCATGTCGACCGAGCCATAGCCTCAACCACCGACTTCAACCGCGCCTTTCAGGATTTCATCACCCGCAACGCCTGGGGCGAAATCTGGACCCGTCCCGGCCTGCCTCGCCACACTCGCAGCCTGCTCACGCTCGCCATGATGGTTGCCCTGAATCGCGCCGAAGAATTCCGCATGCATGTGAAAGCCGCATTCAACAACGGCGTCACCCGCGACGAAATCAAAGAAGTGCTGCTGCAGTGCGCGATCTATTGCGGCGTGCCAGCGGCAAACGCCGCGTTTCATGTTGCCGCCGATGTATTCGCCGAGATGGACAACAAAACGAAATCGGGCCCGTCAAAAAGGAAACGGCCATAGTCGTACGTTCTGCTTTCTCGGCGCATTACCCGAGACGAACCGCTCCTGCAAAAAGCAGCGGAGACCACGCGGGCCTGATCTGCCCGACTTCGCCGATGCTCCAGAATAGCTTGTTCCACCCTGCATCGAATCTGTAAAGTAAAATCCAAGAATTGAGACTGCCTCAATCGAGGATCCTACTTCCGTGCCTATCGCAATGCGCACACAGGTCGGGATTGTCGGCGCAGGGCCTGCGGGACTCGTGCTCTCTCACCTCCTTCATCTGGAGGGAATTGAGTCCGTGGTAGTAGAGAATCGCAGCCGCCACTATGTGGAAGAGCGTGTCCGTGCGGGCGTGCTGGAGCAAGGAACCGTTGATCTGCTCACGGAAATGGGCGTAGGCGAGCGCATGAAGAAGGAAGGACTGGTTCACTACGGCATCGAGTTGCGCTTCGGCGGTCGCGGCCATCGCATTGACTTTCGCGATCTCACCGGCGGCAAAGGCATCACGATCTACGCTCAGCACGAGGTGCTCAAGGACCTTAATAATGCGCGTATCGCTGCTGGTGGCCAGGTCTACTTCGAAGTGGAAAACGTCAGCGTCCGCGACGTTGACGGTGACACGCCCAAGATCCGTTACCTCAAAGATGGCGACGACTACGAACTGACCTGCGACTTCATCGCCGGCTGCGACGGCTACCACGGCATCTGCCGGCCCTCCGTTCCCGACGGCATACTTACCGAGTATGTACGGGAGTATCCGTTCGGATGGTTGGGGATTCTGGCCGAGGCACCTCCGTCGTCCGAGGAACTGGTCTATACGTATCACGATCGCGGCTTCGCACTGCTCAGCATGAGGACGCCGCAGATCAGCCGCCTTTATCTGCAATGCAATCCTGATGAAGACATTGAAGCATGGAGCGATGAGGCCATCTGGCAGGAACTGCAGATCCGGCTGGCGTCGCATGGCTGGACGCTCACCGAAGGTCCCGTTCTGCAAAAGGGTGTGACCGGCATGCGGAGTTTCGTGGTCGAGCCGATGCAATATGGCAGGCTGTTTCTGGCGGGGGACTCCGCCCACATTGTGCCGCCGACGGGGGCCAAAGGTCTGAATCTGGCGGTGGCGGATGTGCGGGTGCTGGCGCGCGCTCTTGCCAAATACTATTCCGCCGGCAGCCAGGACTGGCTCAACAAGTACTCTCACACCTGCCTGCGCCGCGTCTGGAAAGTGCAGCGATTCTCCTGGTGGATGACTTCGATGCTGCACCGCTTCCCCGATGAGAATCCTTTCGATCAGCGCCGGCAGCTGGCAGAACTCGACTACGTGACTACGTCGCGCGCTGCCGCCCAGACTCTTGCCGAGAACTACGTCGGCCTGCCATGGGACTAGAACAGACAAGACTCCGGCCACGATCAGGCCGTTTTCAGCCCATCTGATCCGGCTTGCGATCGGACTTCGGGCGTTGCGCTTCAAGCCACTCTTCGGCCTGCTCCGCATCCCGGAAAGTGCATGTCACACGAAAGACTTCCTCGGAGATCGCTTCAAATATCCTCATCATGCCGAACAGCGCATCGCGGCTGGCCAGGATCGCGCACGCGTCGAACTGAATTCGGTGACGGATCTTTTTCATTGCGCCTACAACCGTCGACAGCTGCCGGCTTTCTGGCAAGGACTTCACTTCCCTCAAGTCTAAGAAAACCAGCGGTTGGTTTGGGCAGCTGGGGTCCGCGTACAATTCCTGAAAATGTTCGACGACCTCCTGCAGGGTCAAATGGCCAGAACACGTGGTCCGAATCGTTCGCTGACACGTGTCGATCTTGTAGATGATAGGCACAGGCCGATCCAAAAGGGGCCCGTAGCGGTTACGCCCTCCCGCCCAATGACCGTACGAGCGGAAAGCAATAACCCGATCTTCGTCCATTTGCTGCTGGCAGAACTGTTGCCCACAGGGTGAGGGCTCACCCGGTGGGAGACTTCGCCTGACCGTAGTATGCCCCATGTCCGTGCTTGCGGAGAAAATGTTTGTCATGTAACTCCCGCGCAACCGGCGGGGCATTTTCCCGCAGCATCATGGTGTAGTAGGCCGTCCGCGCCAGTGACTCGAGAATGACCGCCGTGTGCGCCGCTGCATCCGGCGTCGGCCCCCAGCAAAACGGCCCGTGCGATGCGACCAGTACGGCAGGCACCGCATCAGGATCCAGGCTGCGAAAGTGCCGGCAAATGACCAGCCCTGTGTTCTTCTCGTAGTCGGACGCGATCTCCTCCGGTGACAGTGGGGGCGTCACAGGAACCTCACCGTGAAAGTAGTCCGCGTGCGTGGTTCCCAGGCAGGGGATTGGGCGGGACGCTTGCGCCCATGCCGTAGCGAATTCCGAGTGCGTGTGCGCTATGCCGCCTATATTCGGAAACTGCCGGTAGAGTTCGAGATGGGTGGCGAGGTCAGACGATGGGCGGAGATCTCCTTCCACGATCTCCCCGTTGAACCGGGCAACGACCATGTGCTCGGGAGACAGTTTGTCGTAGGGCACGCCGCTGGGCTTGATCGCGACCAAGCCATCCCTACGCGAAATGCCGCTCGCGTTTCCGAACGTGTAGAGCACCAGTCCGCGACGAACCAGTTCCAGGTTCGCTTCGAGCACTTGTTCCCGCAAGACCTGCAATAACACGATCGCGTCCCCCAGGACGGAAGAATGCTTGCCAAACTACCCCGACAGTAGAAGAAAACGAGCCCACTTTGTCAAATCGCTGCGTTGCAGGCAGAGAAAAGATCCGCTTTACAGGATTTGGACAGGCCCTGTGCTTAGCCTTTTCCGCGTCGCTTCCCGTACCAACTTTCCTGTATATGACTGCCGTTCCGGCCGTGTTAGCGTCAGGTGTTTCGTCCTCTGGCGCGATCCTGAACTGCACCGGTTCGCTTTCGCGACAAATCGGGAGGCTTTGCGAATGAACACTTCGGCTTTGGGCCATGGAGACGTGCAGGGAGCCCATGTCGTCCAGTTGTACACGGATGACGCGTCCCTGCTGGATGTGCTCAGCCGGTTCATAGGCGGGACCGTTGCGGCAGGAGACTCGGCCATCGTGATTGCCACGAGCGTCCACCAAAAGGAACTGGCACGACGACTCCTGGCCCGTGGACTGGATATCGGGAGCGCGATTGCCAAAGGCCGATGCTTCCAGGTTGACGCGGAAAGCCTCCTGAAGCGCCTCACAGTGAACGGCCAGTTGGACCAGAGCGGTTTCACGGAGACGATTGGGGGCATGTTGACGCGGGCGCGCAAGGCAGCGCATTGCGAGGAAGCGCGGATTGCCGTGTTCGGCGAACTGGTGGCATTGCTGTGGGCCGCGGGACGGCAGGAGGAAGCATTGCAGGTCGAACATCTCTGGAACAAGCTGGCCAAGGAGCATTGTTTTTCCTTGCTTTGCGCGTATCCGATCGGGGGGTTCGACAATGATTGTCACGTGGAGCCCTTCCTGAAGATGTGCGCGCAACACTCCGGCGTCGTCCCCGAGGAGACCTATATGGGGCTGGGGAGCGCGGAACAGCGCCTCAGGGCGATCGCGGACTTACAACAAAAGACCGTGGCGCTTGAAGGGGCATTGAAGTTGCGACAAAGCGAGGAGCGGTTCCGGCTTTTCGTCGACGCGGTGCGCGACTACGCCATCTTCATGCTGGACCCCGACGGGTATGTCGTGAGTTGGAATACTGGCGCACAGCGCATGAAGGGATACCTGGGCGCAGAAATCATCGGCAAGCACTTTTCATGTTTTTACCCGGAATCGGACCTGCGCAACGGAAAGCCGAAGTGGGAATTGGAGGTTGCCGCGAAGGAAGGACGATTCGAGGACGAAGGCTGGCGAGTGCGCAAGGATGGTTCACGGTTTTGGGCGAACGTGATCATCACGGCGATACGAGATGAAGGCGGAAACCTGCTTGGATTTGGCAAGGTCACGCGCGACTCCACGGACAAGATGCTCGCACAAGAGGCGTTGCGGCAGGAAGTAATGGAGCGTCGCGAGGCGGAACAACGACTGAAGGAGTCTGAGGAGTCCCTGCGGCGACTGTCCCTTCATCTGCTGCGTTCCCAGGACGAGGAGCGCCGCCGGATGGGCCGGGAACTTCATGACAGCCTGGGGCAAATGCTGGTGGCGATGAAGATGGGCATTGATACGTTGACCTTGCTGCTTCTCGACAGTCAACCGGCACGCGGAGTCCTGGATGAGTGCGCGGGGCTGGTGGAAGAATCGCTGAAGGAAGTCAGGACCATTTCCTATCTTCTCCACCCTCCGATGCTGGACGAGATGGGTCTGAAGTCGGCGATCTCCTGGTATCTGGAGGGCTTTTCAACGCGAAGTGGTGTCCCGTGTGACCTATACGCCGATCGAGACTTTGGCCGCCTCAAACCGGAAGCAGAACTGGCAATGTTCCGCATCCTGCAAGAAAGCCTTACCAATCTTCACCGGCATTCCGGAACCGCAAGAGCCGACATCCGTCTCTTGAGCCGGGATGGCGCGTTCATACTAGAGATCCAGGACTATGGAAAAGGCATGCATCAGGGCGAATGCTGCCCAGGCCGGGCCGCAACGCACGGAGTCGGCATGCGCAGCATGACAGAGCGCATGGAACATCTGGGGGGCGCGCTCGAAGTGATCTCGAATGCCGGGGGGACAACGGTGCGCGCAATTCTTGCGACGACCGAAGGTCTGGTGCAGCACGTCAAACCGGCGTGACGCCAACTTCCCGCCAAGCAGGCACGTACAGGCAACTGTTTGTTGCAATTCCGCACCAAAGCTCCGCTCCACGATTCTGCCACCGCGTCCAGCTACGCATGGTCAAGGAGCTTTCCATGATTGACGATCCGAAGAAGAATCCGAACGAGAAATCCGATCCGGCGGAGAAACAACACGGACAGGACTGGGAGCAACGTCAACGACAGCAACCGGACCCTTCCAAGAAGAACCCCGCTCATGACCCCGCAAACGAGGATGACGAATTGCAGGAGAAAAGCGACCAGCGCCGCGCCTCGTAGCACTCTCCTGAACCGGTGCGCGAGTGAAAGGCCCGGCTCCCTCGTTGGGGCCGGGCACTTGTTTGCGGGTGTACACAAAAGGCCGGGACGCGGCCCATGCCGACCGAAAATCTTAACTGAGCGAGGAATAGGACATGCTTTGGACCATTTTTGTGATTCTTCTGATTCTGTGGTTGTTGGGAATGGTGAGTTCGTACACTTTGGGTGGCTACATCCACATCCTGCTCATCATCGCCTTAGTGGTCGTCGTGATTCGTGTGATACAAGGACGCACGCCAGTCGCTTGAAGGGATCACTATGAAGAATGCTGCCTTTGTCGGGATACTGTTGCTGGCTCTGGGGCTACTCTCTTTCCTGGTGCCGCTTCCTCATCACGAGAATCATGGAGTCAAGGTCGGAGACACCAAGATTGGAGTCCAAACAGAGAGCAGCGAACGATTGCCTCCGGCGGTTGGAGTGGCGCTGATCGCAGGAGGAGTTCTGGCACTCGTCATCGGGACCCGCAAGGCATAGTGCTGCGGCCTAGTGACGCTTGAAATACTGAACGGCACGTTCATGATTTTCAGCAGCCTTCCTGGTTTGGAACGTGCCCAGATTCCGGCGCCGGCCGGTCTTCGCGTCCTTTCTTCTCGAATATAGACGGTACTGTCCGGACTTGAGCTTGCGAATCACTACTGCTTCGCCTCAATGCAGTCGGCGGTCACGATCACGCCGTCGCAGACAATCTTTCCGTCCGCTCGCTGCTGACATGGTCGCGTGAAGCTCTGCGCATCAACCTTGATGCAGCGACGTGGCACGACGAAACTAGCTCGTTTAGGAGCGACGCATCCGGGCACAAACCCGGAAAACAGCAACGCCACGAGCCAGGTTGCCAACTGCATCCTGGCTCTTGACGCGCGCGCGGGTTGAAACAGGTGACACCGGATCACGTCGTTGCTCATTACGCAGCTTCGCCGATTGCCTCCCAGGCTGCGTTGTTTTGTGCTGCTATGGAGTCCGCCGTCTGGAAGGCTTCCTCGGTGGCGAATGCCCGTTCCTTTTCCTGTCTGAAACCGAGCAACTCGCGCATTCTCATTTTGGCTTTGTGGAGCTGCGACTTGGAGTTCCCCACCGAGCAACGTAGCAGGCGCGCGATTTCGTGGTGTTCGTATCCCTCGATTTCATGAAGCACAAAGATAGTCCGATACCCGATGGGAAGTTCCTTCATGGCGCGCGTGAGGGCAATTCTGTCGACGGAACCCGAAAGGCGGTCGTCGTTCTTGCCATGCTCCCGTTTCTGGACTCCGGCTGCTGGATTGATCGGTTCGTCGAGCGAGAGTTGCCGCAGCCCTTTCTTGCGAAAGTGCATGAGAACCGTATTCACAGCCACGCGATAGAGCCAGGTCGAGAGAGCGGAGTCCCCACGAAAAGTCGCCAGCTTGCGGAACACCTGGAGAAACGCATCCTGGGTTAAATCCTCAGCTTCGGCTGTATTACTCGTCATGCGGAGACACAGAGAATAGACCTTGGCTTTGTGAGCGTTGAACAAAGCGGCGAAAGCATCCTCTTCTCCCTGCTGGGCTCTACGGATAAGGTCGGCGTCCGATGCATAGTGGGCCTTGGAATGGCCGTCGTTTGTCACGAGGGTCTCCTTTCAGTGCGTCCTAAACAGGTTTGATCTCCTACATCCACGTACCGCACAGTAAAACCGCTTGCGTTCAGGGTCCATCCAGTTATCCCCGTACGGCATCTGATGGGTTGCTGTAAAAACCCTGGGGCTGAGAAGGGCATCATCCCAGTGACAGGTGGCGACACCGTGTGAAGTAGTGAGAAGTACACGCGCTACGGAGACTCTGCCCGTAAACTACAGTGCCTTCAGGATTGTTCGACCGGCGCGGGTTCCCTATGCTGGCGTCAGTCGATATGTTCCCTCTGATACCCACCTCCCAGGCAGGTGCCACCGGTTCTGTGACCGGGTCGGCACTTGCCTCTCGCCTTCAGAACCGGCGAATTGGGTGACGAAGAACGAACGCTCGCGGTTTCCAACGAAGTCATTGTTGAGGTTAATGGAGCTCCACCGCGCCGGTTTCCTTGCATGGACTATCTGTCGAACAACTGCAGGACTCTGCAGTGCAGAACAGCAGAAAGCACCGCGTTCATTCACCCACAGCAACTACTACAGGCAATACCCTATGGACGGGTATCCGAGCCGGCTCTATGCTGCGGGGACGCCCATAGCCTCACTTCGTCGGAAGGCAGGCACTACGGTGCGCTTTTTCGGAAGGCTCTTTTTCTTTGTGGTTGCCCTTACGAGCTTGGCCGTGTGCGACTCGATCGAACTCAGAAACGGCCATCATCTGCAGGGAAAATACATCGGGGGTACAGCCACCATGGTTGGATTCATGACTAATGGGTCGGTGCAGTACTTCCCAACTTCGGATGTGCTGGCTCTCATTTTCGACAGCAGTTCGGACCTTCCCATGGACAGTGTTCAGCCACAGTCGATGGAGAGAGATTCAGCGCAAAGCGAATCGGGAAGTCAACTCCAGCGACTCGCAAGGCGGAAAACGATTCGACCAGGGGTGAAGGAACAGCGGGCGAGCGCGCGCCAAATTTCCGATTAGCCATGAGAGCCGGCAGGGGGGGCGGGTCAATCCCTTCCCCGGAGCAGTATGGTTTGATCTGCTCTCCTCTGCCGCGCGACGAATGGCGCAAACCTAAAAAGCAGGTTCCGCCACCTGCACGATATTGTTGCGAACCGCGTATAACACCAGATCGCTCACACAGTGCAGTTCCAGTTTGCGCATGATGTTAGAGCGGTGTGTCTCGGCTGTCTTTACGCTCAGACCCAGCACAACGGCGACTTCCTTCGAACTTTTGCCTTCGGCCAGCAATTGTACGATCTCGCGCTCACGCGGTGTAAGACGGCTACGGCTGGGCAGCTCCGGTTCCGTCCTCGGCGCATTCCGCCGTAGATAGCCATCCAGAACCATTGCGGCCACCTTGGGAGTGAAATAGATCTTGTCTCGCCTTAGGGCTTCGACGGCGGCAACCAAGTCCCGCGCCGCATCGGATTTCAGGAGAAAACCGCGGGCTCCCGCATTCAGCACTTCCTGCACTACCTGATCGGAATCATGCAAGGTGAGAATGAGTACTTTGATCTCTGGGCTGGCTTTGAGGATTTGGCGCGTGGCTTCCAGCCCGTTCAGGCTCGGCATGCCGATATCGAGGATCACAACTTCCGGTTTCAGCTTCAGCGCTTTATCGACAGCCTCGCGGCCATTCGCAGCCTCGCCGCATACTTCCCAATCTGTTTGCCCTCGCAACAGGGCGCACAAGCCTCTCCGAACTACTTCGTGATCATCCGCTACCAGAATTCGAAATGACATGGCGCAACGCCTCCTGCAATTTGGATCAGGCAGAACTGTTCTTTCTTACTTATTGTCCTTGTTGGCAAAGCAACCGCTCGCTTCCCGGGGAAAACTGGCCTGCCATCCATCAGCATCGTTGTTGCCAATTCGAACCCTTAGCAAAATCAGAGGGTTGGATCCACGACGCTGCTTACCTTCTGCAAATTCTACGCTGCGGTTTTGTAGGAACAGCAACAATCCCACTAAGCAGCATGCAAGATTAGCGCCGTCGCCACGAGAATGAAATACAGATAACCCTGTATTTTCAAGTCGTTTGCCGTTAAGGGGGTTGCCGAAACGGTTGGCGCAGGTCTCGGCGGCCGTGGGTTGAATCGCGCCTCTACCGCATCAACCGGATCGATTGCGCCCGGGGATCGCTCTAGGATGACTTGGAATTGAGGTCTACTTTCCGGAAAGGTAAAAGGATGGAGCCATGAACTCAGATCAATTCCAAGGCAAGTGGAAACAGCTCAAAGGGTCGATCAAGGAACGGTGGGGCAAACTGACCGACGATGACGTCGATGTGATCAATGGGCAGCGGGACCAACTCGTCGGACGAATCCAGGAACGGTACGGCATTGCCAAGGAGGAGGCGCAGAGGCAAGTCGACGCCTGGGCGCGCAACTACGAGCGTGGAGAGTCGGACACCGAATATGAGAGGCGCAAAGCCAGCTGAGACAGCCGCCGGGGACCGCTTGAAGCTGTCCTCGGCGCTTCTCCCATGTGCGGTCCGGTCGATGCCGAATCCGGACAATGACATGCATTCCTATGCCAGCCAGAATTCTGATTGCCGATGACAGCACGGTCGTCCGTGCATGCCTGTACAGGCTGCTCGATGCCCACAGGGATTGGGAAGTGTGCGGCGAGGCGGCGGATGGCGAAGAAGCGGTGCGCAGGGCTGAACAGCTCAATCCTGATCTGGTGATCATGGATTTCGTGATGCCTGGGATGAATGGAATCGATGCGGCGCGTCATATCCGTGAGAATTCCCCGGATACGCCTATCCTGCTCTGCACGATCGCGCTCTCGAAGGAACTGATCGCCCTGGCTCATGAGGCCGGAATCGCCGGAGCGATCCCTAAAGCCGACTTGAGCCGGATTGTCCCCTGCGTTGAAAGACTTCTTCTTGGAGAAATGCTTGACCCTCCGGCGCAGTCGCACTTCGAATAGCGAAACGTGAAACTAACGAACATCTGCTCGCATCGGTACCCTGATTCTTCTGCGCGGATACACCAGTCCACGGATAGCTCCGACCCCCAGCGTTCCCCTAGATTCGAAGCAGGAGGGGCACCACCGTGAGCGATCAGAAGAAAATCAACAGCTGGATTCGGTTAGCGGCCAACCTTGGACTACTTCTTACTGATGCAGAAATGCGGCGTGACGCGGGGAGGGAGGTCAAGGCACGCGTGGATCGGGTTGCGGAAGCAATTTCCGACAGATATGACGACGCCGCGGATCGGCTCGGACCCGCGACGCACTGCGGGGCCGGACCTATTGGCCGTCGAGAGCGCTCGCGATGCTCGTGGGAGTTGCCATCGGAACCGGCATCGGCATGATGCTGGCACCGGCAGCAGGCAGCGAAACGCGCAGAGTGATCCGAAACAAGACGATCGACCTGAAGAACCGGGCCGGGGAAACGGCGTCGGAGATAGCAGCCAGAGTACGCCACACTGCGTCGAGCATTCCAGCGACCGGCACCGAGGGATGAACGATCGCCGTCAAGCGATGGTGCGATAGGTATGAACACAGATTCAGAGGAGATGGAACGACATCATGAGAAATCTGGTCTTGTTAGCAGTGGCAGTCTGTGTCTGCTTCACCGTAATTCCCGTCGTCGCACAGGACTACGATCATGTGGAAATCGGAGTATTTGCCAACTATTTGGACCTGAGCCGCACGACTCCGAATATCAATTACGCGGGACTGGGCGGGCGCGTAGGATTCAATGTGCGTCCCAGCGTTCAGATCGAAGCTGAGATGAGCTATAACTTCGAACGAGATTTTACGAGTGTCTTCTCCAATGGGATCGAAACGCAGTTCGTGCGCAGTCATGTACGTCCTCTGGACGGCTTGTTCGGGCCAAAGTTCCAGACAGGCTCGGGGCCCTTTCGTGCGTTTGCCACGTTCAAAGTTGGGTTCCTGAACTTCAGCACAAGCAACGAGAGCGTTGCGGAAGGCTTCGTGGGCGGACTGGGAGCTGTAACTTCAGGCAATACGAGCGCCGCGATCTATCCCGGTGTGGGGGTCGAGGGCTTCTGGGGGCCATTTGGATTGCGTGCCGATGCCGGCGACGAAATCTACTTTGACCATGGCGCGCAGCACAACGTGAAGGTGACCTTCGGACCCGTCCTGCGCTTCTGAGCTCGCCAATTACCCTCACGCCGTCGCCAAGGTCGCTGTTGTGGCGGCGGCGACGGATGAGGGAATCACAATCTCGACGATCGTGCCCGGGTTGGCATTGAGCATGCGGAAATCGCCCCCCAGCTCTCTAGCCCTTTCTCGCATCCCCCCGATCCCCACTCCGATACTGCCCGGCTGCAGTTGCAGAGTCTGCTCTCCCACGCCTTTGCCGTTGTCGAGAACTCTGAGCGTGAGGATGGCGTCTTTCTGGACCAGAGACACATTGGCTTTCTGAGCGCGCGAGTGGCGGAACACGTTGGTAAGGGCTTCCTGCACGATGCGAAACACGGTTCTTTCCAACTGTGGAGCGAGCCTGGGAAACTCGGAAGGTTGCAAGTCGAGCGATGTCTCGATACCACTGCGCTCGGTCATTCCTTCCAGGAACCAGCGCAAAGCCGAAGACAGGCCTCCCTCGTCCAGCAACGGCGGATGCAAGAGATGCGACATGCTGCGCACCTGCTGAATCACGCGGTCGACAATCTCGCTGGCCTCACCCAGATTTTTCCCGTCGCGCAGCGGAGGATGCTGCAGCATGCTATCGAGCATGATCTTGGCAGCGGCAAGTTCCTGCCCGATTCCATCGTGCAGATCGCGGGCAAAGCGGCGCCGCTCCTCGTCCTGGGCGGTCATCAGACGGCTCGACAGGCGGCGGAGTTCACGATTCAGGGCCTCGAGTTGCTGGGCCTGCCGGTGGAGTTCCGCAAATACGCTGACTTTGGCCCGCAGCAACTCAGGCACGACAGGAACCGAGATGTAGTCGACCGCGCCGCGCTGATATCCCTTCAGCCGGTCCAGGTCGGTGAGGTGAACAGCCGAAATAAAAATGATCGCGGTCCTGTGGAAGCGAGGATGCTGGCGGATGAGTCCAGCCAACTCAAAACCGTCGATCTCCGGCATGCTGACGTCAAGCAGGACCACTGCGATATTGGTCTTCAGCAGGACTTCCAGCGCCTCTCTTGCTGAATTGGCCTTGATGAGATTGTCGCCCAGTTCCGCGAGCATGACTTCGTACGTCAACAGCTTGGACGGCTGGTCATCCACCATCAGGATATTGACCTGTTGTCCCACGCGCATTACCTCCTCGCCAGTCGTGAATCGGCGCCTATCGATGCAACCAGGTCCGAAGTGCCGACAAGAGTTGGTCGGTATTCACGGGCTTGGCCAGGTACTCGGAGGCTCCGGCCTCCAGACATTTTTCTCGATCGCCTTTCATCGCCTTCGCGGTCAGGGCGATGATGGGCAAGCGGCGAAGCATGGTCTTCTGACGAATGGCCTGCATGGTTTCGTACCCGTCCATCTCCGGCATCATGATGTCCATGAGCACGATCGCGACATCCGGAGTTCCCTCCAAAAGCTCGATCGCCTGGCGTCCCGTTCCTGCTGTCAGAACGGTCATGCCGCGACGCTCCAGCACGCTGCTGAGGGCAAAAATGTTGCGTACGTCGTCATCGACGACCAACACTCTCTTTCCGACCAGGGCATCGTCGGAGCGGTGTAGCTTGTCGAGCATTCTTTGTTTCTCAATGGGTAGATCGGCAACCACGCGATGCAGGAAGAGCGCTGTTTCATCCAACAAGCGCTCTGGGGACTCGACGTTCTTCACGACGACACTACGGGCCAGCGTGCGCAAACGGACATCTTCTTCCGATGACAGTTCCCTGCCCGTGAACACCACCACGGGCAGATCACTCAGCGCCGGATTGTCACGGAGCCGCTCCAGAACTTCAAAGCCGGACATGTCGGGCAACCGAAGATCGAGCACGGCGCAATCGAACGGCAACTGAGTCACGGCAGCCAGCGCTTCCCCGCCGGTGGAAGCCACCGTGACGTCGATGTCGTCGTAGCCCAACAGTTCCTTGATGCTGATCTGCTCGGCCGGATTGTCCTCCACGACCAGAAGCCGTTTGCGCCGCGGCGAAGAATATTCCTTGAGACGCAAGAGGGCAATCTCCAGTCCTTGGGGAGTCGTCGGCTTGGTGACGAACGAAAACGCTCCGCGCGCCAGCCCATGGTGACGATCCTCGTCCAACGTCAGCATCTGGACCGGAATGTGGCGTGTTCCTGGATCCTGCTTGAGGTGATTCAACACCGTCCAGCCAAGCATGTCGGGAAGGAACACGTCCAACGAAACAGCCGTCGGGTGGAATTCACGGGCCAGCGTGAGTGCTTGATCGCCGCGCGTGGCGACGAGGACTTTGAATCCCTTATCGCGCGACAGGTCGGACAACAAGCGGGCGTAGTGCGGGTCGTCTTCGACAATCAGCAAAATCGAATCGTCCGGTTGCAGGTTGTCGCGATCGTCTGGAATGTTTTCCACTGGGACAATGGATGCACCCAGATTTGCCAGCTGTGTCGGCCGGACAGGCGAGGTCCGATCCTGCACGCCAACCGCCGAGGGACCGACATAAGCCTGCGGCAAATAGAGAGTGAAGGTGCTGCCTTGCCCCGGCGCACTGGTCAATTGGATTTCCCCGCCGAGCAGCCCTGCAAGTTCGCGGCTGATGGCCAAGCCGAGACCGGTGCCGCCGTATTTGCGGCTGGTGCCGGCATCCGCTTGTTGGAAAGCCTCGAAGATAATGCGCTGCTTTTCGGATGGAATTCCAATGCCGGTATCGGCGACCTCAAATGCGATCACGGAGGCTGCACTGCCGAGAATCGGATGTTCCCTCGACCATCCGCTCTTGGCCGACGATACCGACAATCGGACACCACCCCGCTCTGTGAACTTGAAAGCATTGGACAACAGATTCTTGAGCACCTGCTGCAAGCGCTTGGAGTCCGTGATCAGGCTGCGTCCAAGGTTGGGATCGGCCTGAACTTCGAAGGAAAGCACGCGGTTGTCCGCTTCATGCCGGAACGGCCGAGCCACCATTTCCAGGAGGCTGCCAAACGAGATCTCTTCCGCTTCCACCGAGACCGTGCCGGATTCGATCTTGCTAAGGTCGAGAATGTCGCTGATCAGGTTCAACAGGTCTGTTCCAGCGCCGTGAATTGTGCGCGCGAACTCGACTTGCTTGGCCGTCAGGTTGCGGTCAGGGTTGTCTCCCAGTTGCTGGCCCAGCACGAGAATGCTGTTCAGAGGAGTGCGCAGCTCGTGTGACATGTTCGCCAGGAATTCGGACTTGTACTTCGATGTCAGCGCTAGTTCCTTGGCCTTTTCCTCGAGAGCGCGACGCGCCTGCTCGATTTCCTGATTCTTGCGTTCCACTTCCACGTTCTGTTCGGCGAGCTGCTGTGCCTTTTGTGCCAGCTGCTCGTTGGTCTGCTGCAACTCTTTCTGTTGCGTTTGCAATTCGGTCGCGAGCTGCTGCGACTGCTTGAGCAGCGCTTCCGTCTGCATGGTTGCCTCAATGCTGTTGAGGACGATGCCGATGCTGGCCGTCAGTTGTTCGAGGAAAGCCAAGTGAGACGCGGTGAACGCGTTCAGTGATGCCAGCTCGATGACTGCCTTGACGCGATCCTCGAAGAGGACTGGTAGGACGATGACACTCCGAGGGACTGCCTCGAACAGACCGGAACGAATCGGAACCGTGTTGTCGGGCAAGTCGCCGACGAGCATGCGGCGTTTCTCTAACGCACATTGGCCGACCAAACCCTCACCCAACTGCAGTCGTCGAAGATTACCGTCGGTTCCACCGGAAGCGAACGCAGACAAGAGAATCATGCCTGCCGACTCTTCCGTTTCCATCTGATAGATGACACCTTGTTGAGCGTTGACCAGTGGCACGAGTTCGCTGAGCATCATGCGTCCGACGGCGGTCAGGTCGCGTTGCCCCTGCAGCATGCCGGTGAAGCGCGCCAGGTTGGTCTTGAGCCAGTCCTGCTCGGTGTTGCGCTCGGTCGTAAGACGAAGGTTGTTGATCATCGTGTTGATGTTGTCCTTCAGCTCCGCGACTTCGCCGCTGGCCTCCACTTGAATGGAGCGCGTCAGATCACCCTTGGTCACGGCGGTTGCGACCTCGGCGATTGCTCGGACCTGATTTGTCAGGTTGTCGGCCAGCAGATTTACGTTGCCGGTGAGGTCCTTCCAGGTTCCGGCGGCTCCAGGCACGTTGGCCTGTCCACCCAGACGGCCTTCGACGCCGACTTCGCGAGCGACCGTGGTCACCTGATCGGCAAAGGTGGCCAGCGTGTCGGTCATGTTGTTGATCGTCTCCGCCAGAGCTGCGACTTCACCTTTGGCGTTGACCGTCAGCTTTTTGGTGAGTTCCCCGTTGGCGACCGCAGTTACAACTTTGACGATGCCGCGAACCTGCTCGGTGAGGTTGGCGGCCATGACGTTCACATTGTCGGTGAGATCCTTCCATGTGCCGGCCACGCCGGGCACTTTGGCCTGACCACCGAGTTTGCCGTCGGTGCCGACTTCGCGAGCCACGCGTGTCACCTCGGCCGCGAAGGCGTTGAGTTGATCCACCATCGTATTGATGGTGTTCTTGAGTTCGAGAATCTCGCCCTTCACGTCGACGGTGATCTTGCGCGACAGGTCGCCGCGGGCGACAGCGGTCGTCACCTCGGCGATGTTGCGCACCTGACCCGTCAGGTTCCCGGCCATTGCGTTCACTGAATCCGTCAGGTCTTTCCATGTTCCAGCGACTCCCGGGACGTTGGCTTGACCTCCAAGGCGGCCTTCGCTACCGACCTCTCGCGCGACCCGCGTGACTTCAGCGGCGAACGATCGCAACTGCTCGACCATAGTGTTGAGCGTTTCCTTGAGCTGCAGGATTTCGCCACGCACGTCCACCGTAATCTTCTTCGACAAGTCACCATTGGCGATGGCGGTTGCAACCTCGGCAATATTGCGCACCTGACCCGTCAGGTTGCTGGCCATAAAGTTCACGTTGTCGGTCAGGTCCTTCCATGTGCCGCCGACTCCAGGTACCTGCGCCTGTCCGCCCAGCTTCCCTTCCGTTCCCACCTCGCGCGCCACGCGTGTCACTTCACCCGCGAACGCATTCAACTGGTCCACCATCGTGTTGATCGTGTTCTTGAGTTCGAGAATTTCTCCTTTCACATCGACCGTGATCTTGCGCGACAAGTCGCCGCGAGCCACAGCGGTGGTTACTTCGGCAATGTTTCGCACCTGCCCGGTCAGATTTCCGGCCATGGAGTTCACCGAGTCGGTCAGATCCTTCCACGTGCCCGCCACACCGGGCACGTTGGCCTGTCCACCGAGCCGTCCTTCAGTTCCGACTTCCCGTGCCACGCGAGTCACTTCACCGGCGAACGCGTTCAGTTGGTCGACCATCGTGTTGATCGTTTCTTTCAGCAGCAAAATTTCGCCGCTCACGTTCACCGTGATCTTCTTTGAGAGATTGCCGCTGGCGATCGCGGTGGAAACTTCGGCGATGTTCCGCACTTGGCCTGTCAGATTGCTGGCCATCGAGTTGACGGAATCGGTGAGGTCTTTCCACGTACCCGCCACACCCGGCACCTGTGCCTGACCGCCCAGTTTGCCGTCGGTGCCGACTTCGCGCGCTACGCGCGTCACCTCCGAGGCGAACGAACGCAACTGGTCGACCATGGTGTTGATGGTGTCTTTCAGTTCGAGAATCTCGCCCTTTACGTCGACGGTAATCTTGCGCGACAAGTCACCGCGCGCCACGGCGGTTGCAACCTCGGCAATATTGCGCACCTGACCCGTCAGGTTGCTGGCCATAAAGTTCACGTTGTCGGTCAGGTCCTTCCATGTGCCGCCGACTCCTGGCACCTGCGCCTGTCCGCCCAGCTTCCCTTCGGTCCCCACTTCGCGCGCCACGCGTGTCACTTCACCCGCGAACGCATTCAATTGGTCCACCATCGTGTTGATCGTGTTCTTGAGTTCGAGAATTTCTCCTTTCACGTCAACCGTGATCTTGCGCGACAAGTCGCCGCGAGCCACAGCGGTGGTTACTTCGGCGATGTTTCGCACCTGCCCTGTGAGATTTCCGGCCATGGAGTTCACCGAGTCGGTCAGATCCTTCCACGTGCCCGCCACGCCGGGCACGTTGGCCTGGCCGCCAAGCCGTCCTTCGGTACCGACTTCTCTTGCGACGCGAGTCACTTCGCCGGCGAACCGGTTGAGCTGATCGACCATCGTGTTAAGAGTCTCTTTGAGCTGGAGAATCTCACCACGCACGTCGACCGTGATCTTGCGCGAGAGATCGCCACTGGCAATGGCGGTGGCAACTTCGGCGATGTTTCGCACCTGACCCGTCAGGTTGCTGGCCATGAAGTTCACGTTGTCGGTGAGGTCCTTCCACGTGCCGCCGACGCCAGGCACTTGCGCCTGCCCGCCGAGCTTTCCTTCCGTGCCCACTTCGCGCGCGACACGCGTTACCTCACCCGCGAACGCGTTCAACTGGTCCACCATGGTGTTGATGGTGTCCTTCAGTTCGAGAATCTCGCCTTTCACGTCCACTGTGATTTTGCGCGACAAATCGCCCCGTGCAACGGCGGTCGTCACTTCGGCAATGTTGCGCACCTGCGCTGTGAGGTTGCCGGCCATGGCATTGACGGAGTCGGTCAAGTCCTTCCACGTGCCCGCCACGCCGGGGACTACAGCTTGCCCGCCGAGCTTTCCGTCGGTGCCGACTTCGCGAGCCACGCGCGTCACTTCCGAAGCGAACGAGCGCAACTGATCGACCATCGTGTTGATCGCTTCTTTGAGCTGCAGGATTTCGCCGCGGACATCAACCGTGATCTTGCGGGATAGATCCCCGCTAGCCACGGCAGTCGCGACCTCGGCGATATTGCGCACTTGTCCGGTCAGGTTGCTGGCCATCGAGTTGACAGAATCCGTGAGGTCCTTCCATGTGCCGGCGACGCCCGGCACCTGCGCCTGCCCGCCCAGTTTGCCATCGGTTCCGACTTCGCGGGCTACGCGTGTCACTTCTGCAGTAAAAACGCCGAGTTGTTGAATCATCGTGTTGACGATGTCAGCCGAGCGCAAAAACTCGCCTTCCAGCGGGCGCCCATCGACATCGAGTCTCACGGTCTGGGTGAGGTTTCCCTGAGCGACTGCGGCAATCGCTCGCGTGACTTCCGACGTCGGCCGGAGCAAATCATCGACCAAGGCGTTGACCGAGACCTGCATCTCACCCCATGCGCCGCGTGATTCATAGAATCGAGCGCGCTCGCGCGTTTCACCTTTCTTCCCTACGACGCGACCGATGCGCTGCAGTTCCTGAGCCATTTGCTGGTTGGCCGCCGCAATGTCGTTGAATGTGTCCGCAATTTTTCCAGGCATCCCAACCCACGAGCCAGGCAGGCGCACCGAGAAGTCGCCATCGCGCATGGTTTGCAGGCTCGCCAGGATGGCGACGAACTCGGGAGCGAAGTGAGAATCAGAATGTCCGTTTCTCTTCTCACCTGATATGGCGGGCATGTCACCTGTAATCGCGGCCACAGCGGCGCGATTGTTCTTTCTCATGATTCTCTCCTGGCGAACAGACCGGCGATGCGCTCTATCCCGCCGCAGGGGAGGGCTGCGAGATAGCCTGATGCCAAGAGGGATTGATACCAGAAATCGAGGTGCGACACCCTACAGCAAATCCTGTAGGCAAGGAGGTCAAATCAGCGGAGTTACTTCCAGCCCCGAGCCACCAACGTTCGCGAGACAAACGCGCGGCCTTGTTGTGCCGCTTCGATGGCGGACAGCAAGTCGCGGCCGGCATCCGACTTCACTACATAAGCGGAAGCGCCAGCCTGCAGAGCGTCCCTGGCCAGAAGGACGGAATCGTGCTGGCTGACAAAAATAATGCGCGACTCCGGCGAGACGCTCCTGATGCCGCGGGCAGCCTCAATGCCGCTCATCCGGGGCAGGCTGATGTCGAGCAAAACGACCTCGGGGCGAAGGTCCTGGGCTTTTTGGACCGCTTCCTCTCCATCCGCGACCTCAGCGACCACTTCCAAATTTGGGTCCCCTGCCAGGACGGAGCGAATGCCCCGCCGCGCGACTTCGTGATCGTCTACTACCAACACCCGGATTGACGCCATCTGCAACAATCTTTCCAAGATCAACTCATTCGCAAGGGTCGACGACGCTAACTGCGCGAATCTTGAACTGTTCGCTTCTTCCAGCGCTTGCCTACCTACCTTCTAGTCTTCCCGCCTGGATCTTTACCATACGGTTATTACCCGATAGCCGGGTTGAGAATACTGCGCGATTCCTGCAGTGGTGCGACATTAGCCGTATTGACTCGCGAGCGGGCAAATCTCGCTGAGAGATGATCGTCTCAAGCGGCGGAAGCTGCGCCGCCGGCATCGGTAACTGCGGCACCAGAGGATTTCGAGGCACGCCCGTGAAACGGGATAGTCAAGGTGATTGAGGTTCCAGGGAATGCGGGCGCAATCTCGAGCGATCCGCCGAGTTCGCGCATTCTCTGTCGCATCCCTGCCAGGCCCACACCCGCCGCGGCATCATCGTGCTGCAGGCTGCGCAATCGCTCGGGCGGAATTCCCGTGCCGTTGTCGGTGATCTGCATCTGCACTTGCAGATCATCCAAGGTTAGCACGATTCGAACAAACGAACCGCCGGAGTGACGATGCACATTGGTTAACGCTTCCTGCAGGGCGCGGAACAAAGCGGTCTCCACGTCCTGATCCAACCGGTTCATGGTCGCAGGAAAGTCAACCTCCACATGCAACGCGCTTCTCTGTGCGAATCCGTCAATGTACCAGCGCGCTGCCGAGGCAAATCCCGCTTCATCGAGAAGCGGGGGATGCAACAAATGGGAGATGGTGCGCGTCTCATTCAAACATTGGTTGACGCTGCTCAGACACTCGGACAACAAGTTGCTTTGCACAGCAGCGAGACCCGAACCAGCCAGCAGGTCGAGGTTAACCTTGACACTGACGAGATATTGGCCCAGGCTGTCGTGCAACTCACGGGCGATTCTCCGCCGTTCATCGTCCTGCAGGCTCAGAATTCGGCCGCTTAGGGTGCGAGCCGCATTTTCCGCTCGTTTCCTGGCGGTAATGTCGGTGTTGATCTCCAACCAACCGACGAACTGCCCATCGCCGTCACGTAAAGTCGTCCAGCGACTCGCGACGGTAATTGCCGACCCATCGCGTTTGAACTGAATTAACTCGCCTTCCCAGCGCTCGGTCTTGGCCATTTCCGACAGTGGAACCGGGAACACGGTGTGCACCAAATCGAGCGCCCGCCGGCCGACACTTTCCTCCTTGCTCCAGCCATAGAGCCGCTCGGCGCCCTGGTTCCAGTAGGAAATATGTCCACTGGAGGTACGCACAAAAATCGCATCATTGGCAAGGTCGATGAGCTTGGCCTGCTCCACAGTTTGCGTGGTTCGGCGCTCGAGCTCAGCCGTACGCTGCTCAATTTCACGCTGCATATTCTGATTGAGTTGTATGAGTTGCGACCGACTTTCCCGAAGGGAATGCTCGATCAACTCTTTGCGTGCCCTGGATCGTCGCGTTGATTCCCCGAACGCAATGATGATCCCTGAAAAAAGCACGAAGCCGATGATCCCCGCTATTTCCGTCCGGCCCAAAATGCGTGCGGGATCGGCAGAGTCAGTCCAGAACCAAAGGCCGATTACGGTCGTTAGGGTAGTGAGGATGGAGGGGCCAAGGCCGCAGTACCACGCGGAAAATGCCACTGCCGCCCAAGCCGTGTGGTAGAGGTTCTGGTGGCCAAGGAATGGAGTGAGCCAAATCCGCAAAAGAATCGAGCACAACCCGACTCCGACTCCCAATGCATATCGGAACAGCGTATTCAGGAGTCTCGAACTCTTCGGATTCTCTCGTGACATGGCCCAATCCGCTGCAAAAGCGACCCCTCGCTTTCGCGCGCACATCCTTTCAGGGGCGTCATTTTACCACCGATACTGTACTGGTCTCGCGAGAGGGGCTTGAAGTCTCACGACAGGGTTGGTTCACTGACGACTACTCACCTAGAATCTCCTACTGCTCTTGCTGACAACGCGGCAATGTCTTCTGCTCGTCAAGCGCTTCCACCAACTCACTAACCAAAGCAATCAACTTGTCAGAATCCTTCTCTTTGCTCGCGCATTCGCACAGTTCTCGCCAGTCACGTTTTTCTTCGGGCATTGTTGACCCTCCTCATTCGCGGAAGAGGCATGGGAAATTTCACGTTGTAAGAATCGTCATGCTTGTTGAGTCTGGTGCAAATCCATTGCCAATCCTCACACATCAGGAAGTGTCGGCCTCAAAACAAGTTAGCGAGGTTCGACGGACCAGATAAGACCATGAGATCGGGAATTTTTGTCCCGCTCAGCGGGATCGGTGCTTCTCCCAAGCTGAACTTCCGTTCCAAAATCTCGCAGGTACAGCATGCCGGGTATGTACGCTCCCAACCCATCGCGTTACAAGAAGATCAGGCTGATCGCGATCCGCCTCACATTTTCTGTGATCCGGTCTTGAACGAGAAAGGTTGTCCCAGACGAATGTCTTCCTTTCGCATTCTGATTGCTGACGACCACGAAATCGTGCGCAAGGGTCTGCGCTCCCTGCTGGAGTCCCATCCCGGCTGGGAGGTGTGCGGCGAGGCGGCCGATGGCTGGGAGGCAGTGGACAAGGCGGAGCAGTTGAATCCCGACGTCATCGCCCTCGATATCGGGATGCCGAATCTCAACGGTCTCGATGCCGGACGTCAAATTCTCGCCGGCAACCCAAAGGCCAAAATTCTATTCCTGACCATCTACGACACCGATCAGGCATCAAAGACCGCCGTGCAAATCGGAGCGAAGGGGTTGATCCTCAAGTCCGACGCTGCGCGTGAGTTACTGGTGGCCGTCGAGGCGATCCATCGGAACTCGACGTACTTCAGTCCGCATGCGCAGGCGGGACTTGGCTCCGCGCTGCGCGGCAGCCGGCGCTCCTTGAATCGAAACACCCTCACTCCCCGGGAGAACCAAGTCATTCAGCTGTTGGCTGAGGGAAAAAGTTCCAAAGAAGTCGCCACCATCTTGAACCTGAGCGTGAAAACGGCTGAAACCCATCGCAGCAACATCATGAGTAAACTCGGCTTGCACTCGGTCAGTGAACTTGTGCTCTACGCCGTTCGCAATAATATTGTCCAGGCCCTGCAAGAGCCTACTGCGCAGGATGTTGACGAAACGGATAACGGCCCAGCCGATCCCACTTCCGGCTAGCCTTAATCTCATTTCACTGCTTGGAAGAATGGAGTGCGGCAAGGGCGAGGAGTCTCCCTCGCCCCCCGGAGAGCCAGTGATTACCGCTTCACATCGATCTGATTCAGGACCTGCTGAACGTTCGGGACCGCCTGGGCGAGTTGCTGAGCTTCTTTCCGTTGCCCCTGGCTCTTCACACTGCCTTTGAGGGTCAGGACCCCGTTCTTGGCGTCGAAACGAATTCCCTCCTTGTCGAGGCCCTTCGAAATCAACGCTGCTTTGTAATTGTCCTCAATTCCGTCATCGAGATTGGAGGCAACGCCCTTCGCCTCTGACTCCGCGCCAACCGGCTCGACGGTAACTTCGTTCACGACGATGCGCTCGCCGGCATTGGCCTTGGCGATATCTGCAGCCCGCTGCTTTGCGTCGTCAGTGTGAAGGGCCCCGGTAAGCGTGATCGTGTTCTTGTCAGCGTCTTCGCTGACTTTGACGTCTTTCAGTTCCGCCTGTTCGAGAGCGGCCTGGACCGAATTCTTGTAAGAAGCGGACGGTTGCTTGGAACACGCGCTGCCCGGTAACACCAGGGAAATCGCAAGGCTGAAGAGCAACACCAATTTTGGTTTCATCGTTCTTGATTCCTCCGCAGGCATTTCGCCTGTCGATTGCCGGTAGCTGGACAAAAGGAACACTACCGTTTCTGTAACGAAGATCATGGTAGTGAGTCGCATTTTTTCAGGCGATCCGTCGGATGCTGCAAAACGAATACGATGACGCTGTAGCCCTCTCGTCGCATACAGGAAGTTCCGTAGTCTGCCTGGCGTGTGCGTCAGAACAAATCGCTCCCCGGAGAAAGCAACCCCCGCTCCACTTGCATCTCATGTTCGTGAATACCCGACTGACAATCGAAGGCCGTCATCCGATGCCCAACGGGGAACGGGCCGCACTGCTGGCCGGCGAACGCACCAACAGCACTGGAAGGTCCATCGGCAACCGCATCTTGCTTGCTCTGCCGGATGCGGAATTCCAGACGCTGCGGCCCCTGCTCACGTTCCAGCCACTGCCGCACCATACGAGCCTGCACGAACCGGGAGCGACACTGGAGTATGTGTACTTCCCAAATCGAGGTCTTATGTCGCTGGTGGTTGTCACGCGAGAAGGCAAGACAGTCGAGGTGGGCGTCGTCGGCAATGAGGGCCTGGTGGGAACACCAGCGATGGTTGGCCTCACCCGCAGTCCGCATCGCGCGATCGTACAGATCGCCGGGGACGGGTTTCGTATGCGCGTTGAGGGTCTGCGCGAAGTCATGGCCGCCTGCCCAACGCTCCAGAGCATTGCCAGCAGGCACGCGGTAATTCAGGGTATGCAAGCTGCCCAATCCGCTGCCTGCAACCGGCTGCACGGTATTGAGCAGCGACTAGCTCGCTGGTTATTAACCATGCAGGACCGAGTTGAGTCGGGCGAGTTGCGCATTACGCACGATTTCCTGGCCAGCATGCTGGGAACCGACCGCCCCAGCGTGAGCCTGGCGGCCGGCGTTCTCCAGAAGAAAGGAACCATCGAGTACACGCGCGGCGCCGTCAAGATCGTGAACCGCAAAGCCCTCGAGGAATCAAGTTGCGAATGCTATGGTGTCATCCAGCACTTCAACGGCTCCCTGGGCGTGAAGTAGCGCAGCTCATTCTTCCCTGCTCCATGGTTGGATCTCCGACTAACGATGGGCACGTCCTAGTCGTAGATTTTGTCTAGTCAACTTCCGATACACATTGATGCAGAAGGTTATGGGCGATCGTAACTTTCTATGGCAGGACTTCTATCACCGGGCCCTCTTGGAATTTTGCATTGAGTTCCTTGCGGCGATGCGACAAATCGCACATTCCGGCGGGACGGATCTTGTGTGACGAACGCTACACACCTGCGAATGAACCTCTTCGCGACTTTTTGCTACCGCATGAACCCAGTAACGCCTACATCATTCACCGTATCGGCACGCTTCCGTGAATCGGCTACGGTGACAACAGAATGCGGATAAGGAGGCTCTATGCTTTACTGGGCGCTCATTTTCTTTGTGGTTGCGCTGGTTGCGGCTTTTTTCGGATTCGTCGGCGTGGCCACCGCAGCGGCGGGAATCGCGAAGATTCTCTTCTACCTGTTTGTAATTCTGTTCATCGTGACTTTGATCATGGGGTTGGGACGACGCGGGACGCGCGTGTAACCCGGGCCCAGAGGAGGACGATCATGCGTGTGCTTCCGATAGCCTCTCTCACTCTCGTGGTGGTATTGAGCGGCGCCCTTTTCGGTCAGGATAGCAAGTCCACCGAACCCAGCTCAGATCGAGACCAAACCATGGATCGTCCGGCGGACAATGCTGATGCCCAGCATTCCCGAGCTGCCACGGAGGTGCCCGAGGGTACCCAGATCGTGGTTCGGACCGATCAGACGATCGACTCAACCGTCGCACGCGAAGGTCAGTCTTACTCCGCGGTGGTTCAAGAAGCCGTCACTGGCCCGGATGGCCAGACCCTGATTCCCAAGGGCTCCGAGGCCCGGCTCACCATTCGCCAGATTTCGACGGGCGGAACTACGGGCAGTCCGCAACTTGTACTCGGGCTGGAATCCATCAACATTGACGGGCACCGCTATCTAGTGAATTCCGCAGACGCGCAACAGGGTGGTAACCGCGGGATCGGGAAAAACCGGCGGACTGGCGAGTATGTCGGAGGCGGAGCGGTGCTGGGCACGCTGCTGGGGGCAATCGCCGGCGGCGGCAAAGGAGCTGCGATTGGCGCTGTGGCCGGCGCCGCAGCCGGAGGAACTGCGCAGGTGCTCACCAAAGGCAAAGAGGTAGATTCCGGCGGAGACGAGGCTAACGTTCCGCCTCGATCAGCCGCTCACGCTCAAAGCTGCCGACTGAGTCTCGGATTTTCTCTCTCCTTGGGGTAGAACACTGCCCTTGACAGGGCGTTCCCCCGCTGGGAACGCCCTATTTTTTTCGCTGCTGTCTGGAGACGGAATCTGTCTGTAGGCTCAACGTGGAGGGGAGAAACGCACCGCGACTTACAATCTCCCCGTCAACAGCAGCACAACCACGATCAGTAGAATAAGGCCGAGGCCGCCACTCGGGTAATAGCCCCAACCGCCGCTGTAGGGCCACGTGGGTAGAGCGCCAAGCAGGAGTAGTACCAGCAGGATGATCAGAATCGTCGCCATTTCGCTCTTGGATCCTTCCTTTCGCAAGTCAGGCTTATTTGTTCGCCGGAGTTCAGATGAAGGGTCCACTGCAGGTGCTGTCCCTGAGGGGATCACCACACGCAAATATGCTGCGAAACCCCTAGCTGCAAGGTTGGTTCTAAATTTCGAAGATCCGGTACGCAATGCCTGAATCCTGCGCCTGGAGAAGCGTAATGGCGACATTGTGAACCGGCACTCCGCCCGTAGTGGTTCCATTCAGGCTGCCGTGATGAGCGTGTCCGTGCAGGACAAGGTTCGCGCCGTGCCGATCCACAACCTCAGCGAGACGCGAGCTGCCAAGATAGGGATAAATTTCAAAGGCTTCACCCTGCACAGTTGCCAGCACGGGCGCATAGTGCAAAATGACCACTCTCTTGGGAGTGCGAAGCTGAGACATCGCGCGTTCCAGTTTCATCGCTTCATCAATGGATGCTCTCACAAATGCCTTGGTTTCCGGTTCACCAAACGCGGTCAGCATGCCTCGGCCAAAACCACCAACGAAGCCTTTCGTGCCGGCGAATCCAACTCCGTCTCTTTCGTAGCCGGTACCGTCGAGTACTTTTATCCCCTCCGCACTCATCATCCGCATGAGTTCGGCTTCCTTCCCGCACTCGTAATCATGATTGCCCAGCACCGCGATGACCGGGATCCGAAGGCGAACCAGGACATTCAGCAACGGCTCCATCTCCTCGGTTCGGCCAAAATTGGTCAGATCGCCGGCAATGACGAGCACATCTGCTTCGTCTCGAACTCTGCCGAACTGCTCTTTAAGGATGCTCGCAGTCTGCGTGGAATAATGGAGGTCGGCCGTCGCCGCGATTCTCATATTTCCGTGACTCATGCGACATTTTTGTGAGGATCGAGTCCGCGGGGCTGCCATTCGATCTTGTCGGCCCGGCATGCCCGGTATTCGGAGAACAGATCGTCCAGCCCCCACTCATTGACGTCGATAGCAAACATTTTTTCGTCAACCAGGCTGCCCCGAAAGCGGGCCGCAGAGTCGCGATTGACGAGACGGAACATCAACCCATTCACAAGCTCCGCCCAGACCAGCAGCGGGACATACATGCTCTGGGCCGGGTAAACATACCGGAACAGGAGCAGGGACCAGAGCAAGACCTCCCAATGATGTCCCGCCAGTTCGAGGACGCGGGTCCAATCCAGATTTCCGCGCGTGGCATAAACAATGTGAGCGATGTCTGCCCCGTCAAACCGTTCGCGTCTTGCAACGAAGAGTTTGGAAGCCAGCAATTCTTCGGCACTCAAAATCAGAGTCGAGACTCCCAGCACCGCGCCGCGCGTCGCGCGAGTGATCCAAACGTCTGTAACGTTGAGAGCGGCATTGCTCATGCCTGTGATCAAATCGACAAAGTGGCCATCGCGGTGAGCTTTTGCCAGCCAGACAGCATCGCACACCTCGCACCGGTAGCCTTCCCGTTCAAGAAGATCGAGAGCTCGTGCCGCTGCGTCCGACGTCATGCAAAGATCGAGATCTTTGGTGGCGCGCCAGATTCCAGTGTGATGTTGAAACGCAAATGCGCCTGACACGGCAAACGGAACGCGGTGCGTGCCCAACAGCTCCAGAGTCTCCCGATAGACGCGTTGCTGACCTTCGGGCAACTCCGGCTCGAGAGACGAAGTCACGGCGATCCCCACATTCGCTTCTGGCATCGGGGTTTAGATGTCTCAAGCAAGAGTGTTGTTGCTAGGGCGAGAAATGGGTTTCCCCTGACATGCGGAATTCGGCCCGGTAGCGGCCTGATTCGATCAACCGCAGTGCAGCCACCGGGCCCAACTGCAACTACGGCTTGACTTCCGCAACGGGGGCGGCGGGAGCCTGGTTCGCGCCCTGCTCCTGCTTCGCCTCGGCAGCGTACTTTCTCAGGACAGCCAGGAAATGCTCTGACCCGTTAGGTGGGTGCACGCGACCCATGAGGATGTCCTTGAAGGCAACTTCTTTCCCATACAGGATATGGGTATCGTCGTCGTCCTGTTTCACCACCGCGCCGTTGAGTTCGAGCCCGGCAAATACACCACGCGCGCGGGAGTAGGTCAGAATCTCGGACCGCATCTTCCAGTCGGTGTTTGCTTCTGTTTGGCGTCCCACGGGACCTGCCGCTGCCGATGCCTCTGCACCTACCTTGAATTTGCTCGAGAGCAGGTGCTCCATTCCTTTGTCGTTCATAACCAGCATCACGAGATCGACCGCCTCACCGCCAATCTGAAGGCCCCAGCTGCCCCCTGCGATGGTGATGGGAGCCGGCGCGCTCCAACCCGACGCGGTGCGGCACGTTGCAACTCCTTTGCCATATCGGCCGCCAATGACAAACCCACCCTTGATCATCGACGGAACAACGGCGATGCAATGTGCTGAGTTCAGAATGTCCTGAGGAATGCCTTTGTCTGGAGCTGCCATACTCTCGTCCAGCACGGTTGCTGCGGCATTGATGCGCTTGACCTGCTCCGACGCATTGCTGTCATCGTCTTTGGCGTAGGTGGCCGTGGCAAGCGCTCCCACCATTGTGCTCATCGCGATTAGTCTCAACAAGATCTTCATGACCGACCTCTCCCTTTTCTTGATTTCTAACTGCCTAGATTTACTCCACGCTGTGGTGGCTATCCATCGAGCAGATACTGTAGGGGCGAAATGAACGTGCTTTATCGCGGGGCGTGAGGCCGGGTAGGACAAAGCGGTGAGCAGAACAATTAAGGACTCGCTACCAGATACCTTTGTCGTTCCCCGTTAACGCATGGGCTACCAAGGCGGATACGGCAAGCGGCGGCAACAAGGGCAGACGGAGTAGCGCGCGGACGTCGTGGCGCAGGCCCGCCCGCATCAACTGCGATCCATATAGGGAGGCCGCAATGACCTTGGAGACTCGCAGGTAACCCGCGCCCACTCGAACATGCGAGTCGGGAGAGTGTGCCGCGATCAACGTTTCAGGAGGAAGGTCGAGCATTCCTCCGTACGCTTCAATGTAGTTCTGGATCAGGCAGAGAAAGGTCGCGACACCCGGCCAGATTCCCGCGCTGGTGGCAGCGCGCCGCAGTTCATCGAAATCCACGAATCCGCTCTCCAGCAGATCGGCATTGTCAACCATGTCGCACAGACGAAAGTAGAAGTGCCGGTAGACGCGCTGTAGGGCCGAGATCACGATGCGCTCTTCGGGCGCAGCCGCGCGGAAAATCTGACCATCGACCGTCTTGGCGATCCGGCGCTCGATCACGCGTCGGGCCAGTTCTGCGTGCTCTCCAGTTTGGCCGAGAAACTGAATGTGAATCTCGACTAACTCTGGAAGATCGGGCACTCGATAGTTCCACTTCTGCGCCAGGCGGTCCCCCCAGCTTCGCTCCACCGGGTAAGCGTGAAACTCTTTGTTCATCACGTGTTCCACGCGCAAGGCGTCAGCCGCTGTATAGAGATCCAGATCGGATCCAAGATCCGGCCAGTGATCGAGTGACTTGATCACTGCGACTGGGCAGCCGTTTCGCTCCAGGGCGTCGCAGATGCGATGCAGCATGCTGAGAGCCTTTTCGATGCGATCCCGTTCGGCAGCGAGTGATCGCTCGCACCAGGCCGCGATTCGTTTCTCGTTCTCAACCGACGCGGCGGGTTGCAGGACAGTCAAAGCACGCACGATGACGTGGTTGTTGTTTGCCAGGTCCTGGAATTCCGTGAGCTGTTGTTTGCTGAGTGCTGCCACGTACCACAGATCCTGCCGCAACTGATCTCGGTCGGTAGTAGTTGGCCTTTTTCTCTGAGTGTGCGCCCGGATTACGAGCCGGGAAAGTACTTCCATGTGCCGGGTCTGACGTGTTGCGGTGTCCATGGTCGTCGAAGGTTGCCCCCAAGAGCCGTTTGGATGAGACGTCCGTGCGAGATTTTGCCTGGTTGCCCCGTGTGATAAGTCATCCCGCCTTGGCTACAGCAAACAACGTAGTGACGAATCGGCCCCATCGTCTGAAAGTGAAAGTGTCGGCGCCGCAAAGATCAGAGAGTGGCTCCGCCCTTGGCGTATTGTCGCGGATGAACAACTGGATCGATATCCCGACTTGGCTGCGACTCAACGGACCAACCATCTTGTTCACGATGATCATCGAAGCAAGGTAATGGAGGATTATTGAGCGTGTATCGAACGGGTGCGATCGTTGTTGCCGGCAACCACGGTGTTTTGTCCTCAGCGACGTCAGGTCAGGGGGCGCGCGATAGCGAACAGGATTGTTTTGCGAGTCCGCTGGCGTGTGTGGAGGTGCTGGGAGAATCCGTCCTTGAGAGAACCGTAGGCCGATTGCGGGCATCAGGTGTCAAGAAAATTGACGTCGTCACGGGACCCACAGGAGATTTGCGCCGCGCCCGCAACTTGCGCTTCAGGACCGTCGAAGATCCCAATCTGCTCTGGCAGGCCGCCGCCCACGCTCTTCAGGAATTCGCGCGGCGGAAAGTCGATGCCGTCCTGATCGCTGCACTGGGAGCCTATGCTGAGGTCGATGTTCGCGCTGCGTTTGAATTTCACCACACGAAAGCGCAGGCCGTGACGCCGTTGTATGACCGGGACGGAGCACTGGCTTGGTGGATTGTCGAACCGGCACGCGTGCTCTCGGTTCCGACCTTCTCATTACCGCTCGCCGAACAGGATATGTCGGATTCGCCAGTGCCGTACTTCGTCGAAGGGTATGTCAATCGTCTGGCCGACGCTCGAGATTTGAGGCGGCTGACGATTGATGCTTTTCTTGGCCGCTGTTGCATCGCGCCTCGCGGTCGTGAAATTCGGCCCGGAATCTGGGTTGGAGACGGCGTTCGCATGCACAAAACGGCGCGGCTGGTGGCTCCCGCCTTTGTCGGCAACAATAGTCGAGTACAGTCGTCCGTGGTCGTCACGCGGTTCAGCAATCTCGAGCGCGACTGCTTCATCGGCGAAGGCAGTGTCGTCGCCAACGCCTCCATTCTCCCTCACACGACGATCGGCAGAGGCTTGGATATCAGTTCCGCTCTGGTGAAGGGTAGTGAGTTCGTCGATCTCTCTCGCAATGTGAGCCTCTTGTTGCAGGATCCGCTGCTGATCTCAAGTTCCATTTCTTCCGGAGCCCGCGGTTCCGCTGATCCGAAACAACATCAGCATCTTCACCCCAACCCACAGCCCGAGATCGAGTATTCCTACCTCTCTCGCGCGGCGGGACGGCTGCTGGAAGTCTTCAAGGGTGAAGTATGACAAGCGGCCGGTCCGTCATCGTGAAACAGTTTCCTCGCGTTCTGGATGCGCAGGGATCGCAGGCCTTCTTTCAGGAGCTTGCACCGCACCTCGCGACCGACAGGCCATGTCTCGTTTTCGACTTGTCGGACGTACGTTATCTGGATAGCGCCGGAGTGGACTTGCTGTTGCGGAGCATGGAAGAAGCTATGAAAAGGAATGGTGACGTGAAGCTCGCCGCCCTGTCGCCTGAAACCGCCGCCATTCTGGAGATGACGCGCACCGACCGCTTGTTCGAAATCTTTGACAGTTGCAGTGACGCCGTGGAGAGCTTTTACCGGTTCTCAGCACAGAGTCTGCAGCCGGAAAGGGCTCTCGATGTAAACCCGCAAGGGGAACGTTAGACCGATACCGGCATGACTCGATCCTCTCGGAGGACACTATGGGAACCCGGAGTGGACGGCAAATTGGAGTGATCTCCTCAGGACTCATCCTGGCGTTGCTGCTGAATCCCTTTTGCTGTGGCCAGCAGGAAGGAACCAGCGCTAAAGCGGCACCCGATTCGTCTGGCCAGCCGGCGCAGACGCAGTCGCTGCAGGAACCTGCGAACGGCAACGTACCGAATTCGTCCGAAACGCTTCAGCCCGAACCCCAGCCTGACCAGCAGATTCCTGACAGTCCCGGCACGGTCCAGCAGCGAGTGTCCAAACCGTCGCCTCAGCAGTCGCCTCCAGTCCAGTCTCCGCAAAACCAGGAACAACCAGTGAACACTCCGCATGAACCCCTCGGTACCGCGGCAGCGGAATCCGTTCCGACAAGCGGTGTTGCGGCCTCCCGTCCGGCGGGAGCGGCATTGGCCCCTGCCAAACAGCGTAGGGTTCGATCGATCCTCATCAAGGTGGGAGCCTTGGTCGGAGTCGGTGTCGCGATTGGAACGACGATGGCCCTGTCCCAAGGCAGCCCCAGCAAGCCACCTGGTACGAATTGAGCGTGGGCCTGAAATGACCTCACGCCTCGCCCCGCAATCGAACTCCCGGGGCTTGCAGTCCGTTCCCCTTCTGATAAGTTTCTCAGGCATTGACGGCGCGGGGAAGACCACGCAAATCGATGCTTTGACTACTTGCCTGGAAGATGCGGGGTTGCGTGTTCATGTGATCCGCTTTTGGGATGATGTTGCTACCCTCAGGCGCCTGAGAGAGACCTTAGGCCACGCGCTTTTCCGCGGAGAAGTGGGTGTGGGCGCTCCAGGCAAACCAGTCCGACGGAGAGACAAGGACGTCCACTCCTGGTACATGCTGCCGGTGCGAATGGCACTGTGTCTGTTCGATGCATGTCGACTACGACGTGTGATCAGACACATCAGGCAGCAAACGCTCGTAGATGTCGCTATTTTTGACCGCTATGTTTACGACCAACTTGCGAATCTCGACACTCGAGGCAAAGTCGCTCTCAACTACCTTCAATGGTTACTCAGGTTCGCTCCACGTCCGGATATCGCATTTCTGCTGGATGCCGACCCCGAACTGGCTCGCGCTCGCAAACCGGAGTACCCGCTTGCATTCCTACACACGAATCGAGCCTGCTATCTGGACATTCTCGCCTTGGCCGAAATGGTGCTCATTCCGCCAGGTCCGCCGGACGAAACAGCCGGCGCCATCCACCGTGAATTAGCGGGCAGGTTGGGCTTCGCGTGTCCGAACCTAACGCCGGCGATCACCAGTACGTAAGACTGAGCTTGTCCACAATGACAGCGTATGGAGATTGTTTGTAGTTACCGTCCATCTGGAAGTTGGCGGTGATTCCATACCAGTCTCCGATATTGAACGGCGGAAAATAGCGATCGATAACCGTAGTCACGCCATTCAATGTGATGGAGTGGTAGCGCAGTTTGTTGTCCGACGTGCGCTGCACCTGCAGCGTCAGGTGATTCCATGCATTGTTCACAGGCCTGCAAGGCACTCCGGTGGGAATCCATTTCCAATTTATGTTGTCCCACACGTCGAACTCGTTCCCTCCCGCGATGCGGCATTGATGCCCCCAGGTAAAGCCCATGCCGTTGAAGTACTGATTCATGTCGAACTCCAGCACCTGCGAGAGCCCGAGGTTGGACCCGTAGAAAAAGATGTCATACGTAAAACCGTGCAGATTCGGGATGACTTGGTGATTGCCATCGTACATTCCCTGAGTCGAAAGATCACCAATCAACGCGTTCGTCCACAGGACATCTGAGTAGGGATGAGTCCCGCCGATCTCAAACTTGGCAGCCTTTCCGGTCAACGTAGGCGACTGAATTCCTTGCGTCATCTTCCAGGTCACACCCGGCCCGCAATCGCTGCAGATGTCGTACTTCGGGGGGAATTCGCCATACCCGATCCAGCCATTCTTTGCTTGCAGATCCGTGAATACCTTTCCGGGCACAGTCACTGTGACATGCTTGAAGGAAGCGCCGCCGCAATAGTCCCACTCTTCCACCACCGTGTCGTAGGTGCCAGGGTACAAAGCGAGGCTGGTATTGAGACGCGCGCCGTTAACAACGAAGTTTGATTGTCCGTTCACGTAGATCCCCATTGCCGCGACGCCTTTCGCACAACTTCCGGTCGTCGCCGTTGCTACGTATGGGACAGGCGTACCCACAGTCGCATTGCTTGCGGGCGACGTCACCCAGACTCCGGTCTGGGCTGTCACCTGCAACGAGATGGGGGTGTAACTGGATCCTCCGCAGTAGTCCCACTCCTGTACCACAGTGTTGTGCTGGCCCGGGCTGATCGTCACGCTGGTGTTCAGGCTGTTGCCGTTGCTGACGAATACCAACTGGTTGTCCACATAGACGCCCATCGAAGCGACTCCCTTGCCGCATCCAGTAGTGGCGCTGGCCACGTACTTCACTGGCGAGCCGATCGTCGCCCCATTGCCAGGGCTATTCACCTGAACCCCGGCCGAAGCGAATTCAGCGAACACAACCACCGGCAGCATCCAGATCATGCCAGCCCACTTCATCGTAAGCACCTCCATCGAACGGAAATCAGTATGTCCGCCGCAGGAGCGTCGCCGAGAGGCACGTCCCGATAACGCACTCCATGGCGTCGAGCCTCTCATTCACGCGGGAGAAGCGTCAGAACAACTTTTTCGGAAACGCCTGTGCGAACAGTGTTGAAAGGGTAATACCGTGTTTTCCGGAGGTCTAGAGTCAGAAGGGCAATAGTCGTTTATTACCAACTTAGCTTCTCGCCGCCGCGCACTTAGTGTCGGATATACGACGATGCGTTAACTCCAAGGGTAGGATTCACAACGCCCTCAGCCAACACGAAGCATCTGGCCCCCATCTAAAGCTCGCTCTGAAGAACGACGATCGCCAAACGACGATCGAGCAAAGGAAGGGACGAATGCACGATCCCACGCGGTGGATAAGAGAATACAGAAAAGGTCCAGCGGCGGCAGCACTTCTCATCGGTTCAATAGTTGTTCTTGGCGGCTGTCGAGGTGTGACCGACGGAGGCACTCCTCCACCGCCGGGCGGTCTGAACAAGGTGAACCACATTATCATCATGGCGCAGGAAAACCGCGGATTTGATCACTACTTTGGAGCGTTGCGCCAATATTGGGCGCAGAACGGTTATCCAGACCGGTCCTTCGACGGCCTCGCTCAGTTCAATCCGGCCTCTGGCGCTTCTCCGCTGCAAGGACCGCCGCCCACGAATCCGGGTTGCGATCCCGCGCTGGGCCCGCCAAACGATTGCACTGTCAATGCCAACAGTCCTGCGGTCGAAACCTTCCACATGATTTCAATGTGCCAGGAGAACCCGAGCCCTTCCTGGAACGAGGGCCACGTCGACTGGAACATGAACGACCCGCTGTCTGCGACTCCGACTCTGGATGGTTTCGTGAAAACTTCGGCGCACGATGCCAGAACCAGTGGTTTCCACGACACCGACGGGCTGCGCGCCATGAGTTACTATGACGGCACGGACTTGCCCTATTACTACTTTCTTGCGTCTAATTTCGCAACGTCCGATCGATGGTTTGCGCCGGTCATGACACGCACACAGCCGAATCGCATGTACATGCTGGCTGCCACTTCCGTTGGACACGCTTATCCCCCACCTCCAGGGTCGACTCCCTTGTCCAATCCAACTATTTTTGACTCCTTACAGGCAGCAGGAATCACTTGGAAGGTGTACGTCACCGATCTGACGCACGCCAATCCTCCTGCCCAGGACAGCGCACTGAATTTCTTTGCGACCGCCGGCAAGTTCGCCGACCACATTGTGGGTGTGGATCAATTTCTGGCGGATCTGGCGAATGGCACTCTTCCCGCAGTCTCCTACATCGAACCCGGCTATAACAGCGGCCTCGACGAACATCCAGGTCTTGACGACAACGTTCCCGGTGCGAATGTGCAGGTGGGCTCGCAGTATGTATCGACACTCATCAATGCCCTGATGCAGAGCTCTTCGTGGAAGGATTCGGTTTTCATTCTCACCTTCGACGAGGGGGGCGGATTCTATGACCATGTGCCGCCCCAGCCGGCGGTCAGCCCCGACGGAATTCCACCCAGCGATTTGCTGCAGGGTCCTCCGCCGAACGGACCTGACATCTGTGTGGGCGCCACCGGGCCTACCTGTGATTTTGTCTACACGGGATATCGCATCCCCTTGATCGTGATCTCGCCCTTCTCGAAGAAGAACTTCGTTTCGCACACGGTTGCCGACTACACAGCATGGCTTCGGCTGGTGGAAGCGCGTTACAGTCTGCCGTCACTGACGGCACGGGATGCGGCACAGATGGACATGACTGAATTCTTCGACTTCGACAATGCTCCCTGGTCCATGCCTCCAACTCCGCCCGCCCAGCCAACCAATGGTCCTTGCTACATGGATCGGCTGCCCTAAGTGAATAGTCCTGGGCGCAGACCACAGAGCTCGTCGCTCAGGGTAATTGGTTCAGATAGCAGGAGTCGGTCTTCTTCTGATGAGGTGGGCTCGGCGGCACCAGCCATGTTGGATTGGCAAAATCGAAGAACTCCGTCATGTCCATTTGTGCCGCATCTCGGTTCGTTAGGGCGGCGAGGCTGAAGCGAGCCTCAATCAACTTCAAGATCGCGGTGTAGTCCGCCGGAGTGTGCGAGACGTAGTTCTTCCTGGCGAACGGAGAAACAACAATCAGCGGCACGCGATACCCCGTATAGCTAAAGTCGCAGGTCGGGCCGGTCGTCTGAGTACAGATGTCGCCCGGCAAGAGATCCTTGGGACGAATCCCATCCGGACTAGTCGCGGGTATCGGGGCCACGTGATCATAGATTCCGCCGGCCTCATCGTAGGTGAGTATGAAGGCCGAATCATGCCAATAGGAACTGTTCATCAGGGAATTGACAATCGAAGCGGCATACGCCGCACCTGCCTGGGTCTGGCTCGGGGCCGTATCAGAATTGGTGGGATGTTCATCAAGTCCCGCGTTGCTCGCCGGCTCAATCTGAGCGACCTGCGGCAGTGTGCCGTTGTTCAGGTCGCGGTCAAAGTCGGAATCTGGAACGCCGATCGTCCCGATGTTGTTCGGAAAATTCTGTGGAATACCCTGTCCCCACTGAAACGACTTCACGTAGCTGCTTTGCAGAAGGCAAGCTGCTTCATAAGGTGGTCCGTTGCACCCGCTGTTAGTGGGGTTCACATAGATCTTCCAACTGATACCGGCAGCCTGCAGTTCCTGGAAAATCGTGGTTGCGGTCAAAGGGGTACTGTCGTTCTGGTTAGAACCGATCGGATAGACGGTTCCTTGAGAGGTTGCGGCAATCAGATATTCGCGATTGGGATGCGTGCGGCTCATCACGGGGCTGAACCACCGGTCCGACGTAGCGAACTTCGACGCCATGAAGTAGTAGTAATTCAAATCGGCTCCTGAATAAAACCCCATCGCGCGACGGCCGTCCGTGTCGTGGAAGCCGACTGCGCGGGCATCGTGCGCGGCGGTATAGACAAAACCATCCAGTCGCGCCGGAGACGTGCCCGTCGGATCGTTCCGAGCCCAATCGACATGACTTTCATTCCAGGAGGGGCTGGTGTTCTCCGTGCATTGCGTCCGCAGCTTGAACGAGCGCACCTTCGGACTCTGACTGTCTATCGTGCAATCGCTCGGGGGCGGGAACGCGGCATCGCAGCCTGAGTTCTGAGGCGCTGGGCCATGGAGGGGCGGAATTCCGGACTTGGGGTTGAACTGCGGCAGTCCGTCGAACGACTGGTCCGGATAGCCGTGCTGACGCCAGTATTGGCGAAGAGCTCCGAGATAATGGTCGAAGGAGCGGTTTTCCTGCGCGAGGAAGATGATGTGATTGATCTGTTGAAGGCCCTGCGCGGCAGGCATCTGAGCAGCAGCGGCCGGACCCGCTGGCCACACCTTACATCCAAAACAAAGCACGAGAGCGATCGTAGTACCCACACGCTCACTCACTCTCATAGTGGCTTGAACTCTCATGTCTCACCGGATGTTGGATGGAATTGAGGTAACGGACTGCGCCTGATAGCGGCTGCCATCGAAAGCAGCTTGCACGGTTACATCTGCACCTTCGCGGAGATCCCGCGTCAGGCCGCGTGCGGACGAATCGAAGTTCACTTCGTAGCTCTGATTATCCCGCGGATCTACTACCACCATCATCCCGCGCGGCACATTGAGGTACTCGATCCGACCGCTAAAAACGAACTGGGCCCCGGGCGACGCAAGAATCGAGATGCGGCTTACCCGAGGTACGCCGTCCGTGGCGGGGGTGAACGTCAAGGCAACCAGAGTGCCCGCGCGCAAGTCGCCCACCGATGCATGTTGATCGCCGCGGAAGACGGATGCATTCTGCGCAAGCCTCATCTTCACCGGTTCGGGAGACAGCTTGTCCCGCAGCTCAAGCTCTCCCGTGCGCGCATCGACCTCAACGATCTGGCCGCTGCCCTGTCCAACGGGTGATGTGGCGACCAGACGCACGTTCCGGGCAAAGATCGATGTTCCGTCCAGCATTGTGTCCACATAGGCGAGTGTGCCCGTCTTCAAATCGTCCGTCGAACCGGGTCTGCCGTCGCGAAAGACTCGCGTGCGCTCGTCAAATAGCAGCGCGACAGGAGATCCACCGAAGACCTGAAGAGTCAGGCGATCGCGCACGTGATCAACGCGAAGGATTGTCCCTCCCAACAAGGTGGTTTTACCCTGCGGCAGCGCAGGCACCACGGACAAATCGTTGACCTTGCCGGCCCTGTTCGGAGTTGGGTGATCCGCGGTTGCCGTGTTGGGACTCACTAGCCCGCTAGCTTCTTTCGCCACCAAAGGAGCCGAGCGGGCCGGAGACTGAGCAAAAGCAGCGGCCACCAGCAGGAACCCGCATGCAAAGCACACCCGATACACGAACACCTCCTCATTGAGCGTCTTCTTTGATGCCGATGAAGCCAATGTGGGTTAGCCCGCATATTTGAGTGGGGAGGCAGCATCCGGGTACCGGTTGGCATCGAAGAAGTGCCGGACAACGTGTATCAAGGGGTCGAGGTGACGGACGATGTTTTTGTCTCGCAAGAACTCATTGGCTTTTGCCATGACCGCTGTCTTGGGACTATGTCTCGCACAGGGCGCGAAGGCCGGAGACATCCGCATCACCATCCCAAAGCGCAGCCGTCTCACACCCGTGCAACAGCTTAACCGTGAAGGCGTTGAGGCGGTAAACAAGCATGACTACGAGAAGGCGAGGACTCTCTTCTATCGGGCCTATTTGTTCGATCCCGGGGATCCATTTACCTTGAACAACCTTGGTTATGTGGCAGAACTCGAAGGTCAAGTGGAGCGCGCACACCAGTTCTATGCGATGGCTTCCTCACAAGCAACCGACGCGTTGATCGACCGCGCCACTTCGTCGGGACTTGAAGGTGAATCACTGCAAAGCGCGATCAGTACTATTCGCGATGTCCCCATGCAGGTCAACCGGTCGAACGTGAATGCCGTTCGCCTGCTCTCCCAGGGACGCGTGAGGGAAGCAGATGTAATCCTGAACCGGACTCTCGTTCTCGATCCGACGAATCCATTCACTCTGAACAATATGGGCGTGGCCAAAGAGGCCCAGGGTGAGTACGACGACGCCTTGAAGTATTACGATGCCGCTGCCAATTCCCGCATTGAGGACCCGGTTGTCGTCACGATGAATGCCGCATGGAGAGGCAAGCCTCTGAGCGATATGGCTCGAGCGAGCGCCGACCACCTCCGCTCACGCATGAAGACACTCCAGACCGACGAGGCCAGGATCGCTCTGCTCAACTTGCGCGGCGTCTCAGCGATGAATCGCAATGACTGGCGTGCTGCCTGGGAAGATTTTTCGCAGGCGTTCAAGCTTGGTCCCGACAACGCGTTCTCTCTCAACAACCAGGGATACATGGCCGAGATGAACGGCGACCTCGAAACAGCACAAGAGTTTTATCGCGAGGCCCGCAGCGCCGGACAGTCCAACGGCCGTGTCGGCCTGGCAACGCGGCCTGGTGCAGAGGGAATGCCCTTGTCCGCCGTCGCGGATGAGAGCGAAGGCCAGGTTTCCAGCGCCATCGACGTAGCCAGCGAAGCCAGGCGACACCGGCAACAAGGTCCGATCCAACTCAAACGCCGCGACGGCACTCCCCTCGTCCCACCACAGACCCCTTTGCCAACCAATCCGCAATAGCAGCCTCGCAATTCTGCCCGCTTGTTCTTCGCCTAAAGTCTGCGTCGTTGTCGGTTCGAATCCCTACGCAAATTCGCCACAGTAATCGGGTGTTCGCCCGATTGCGTCAATACAGGAATCCCTGTATTTTGCCGGAATAAATACTTGGTAAGGCCAGTACCTGGCGCGGCTTCGGTTCTCCCCAAACCGATTTTCGAAACACAGGTGCACGGGAGGATTCGTTGCAGAAAGCATTCGAGCGTCTGCACGTGTGGGCGAGCACGGCCCGACAATACCAACTCCTTCAAGTCAAGATCTTGTTGACCGCGACGATGTGCGTCTCCCTTTTGCACAGCGCTCATGGGCAAGTGAGCGCGGTTTCACTCCAATCCCCCCGACTCTCGACCAGCAGTACCACCAGTGTGCTCTCCCCCATCCATCTCCAAGCGACGGCGGAAGACGTCGCCACCGTGACAGGTTTCGTCGTCTACGTGGACGATCAGAACGTCTACCGCAATTTCAGTCCGTCGGTCGACGCCTGGATCACCCTGCCGGCCGGCCCTCACACACTTTATGTAAAAGCCTGGGACGTTCACAGCAACGCAAGCACGCCTGCTTATCAGGTGAACGTCACCGGATTCGCTCCGCCCTCGCCGCCGGTGCACGCGCACCGCTTGCTCAATATTGACAATGGCCAGTGGACCGTCGACAACAACCCCGGCGTCGGCGGACAGTGCAACGACGGAAGCCTCGGACCCTTCCCCAGCAACTTGGATCCAAATACGAAGAACTCGCCGGCTCGCGATGACAAGGGCCAGCACTTCGTACTGACCAGCGGTTGCAGCTATGACGACAGTCTTTACTATCGGAAGTACGGAAGCAGGTCGGCGACATTCGCCAGCTACACGAACTTCCTCTGGGACTTCTGGTTCTACATTCCGACCACTACCAAGCCCGGCAGCGTGCAGGCGATGGAGTTTGATTTGTTCCAGACGGTGGCACTTGGCGACGGCGTGCACGAGTTCATGTTCGGTTCGCAGTGCAATTTCATTACGAATCAATGGCAACTATGGCTTCCCCAGGGAGCCAGTCTCGCCTGGGTCGATACTGGCGTGTCGCCCTGTCGCTTTTCGACCGGCGAATGGCATCATGCAACGTATTTCCTGCAGCGCGCGATGCCGAGCGGGTACCAGGAAATCCCCAGTATCTTCAATGCTTCCACGGACAAGAACACCAGCTTGCGTTATGGAACACTGACGATCGACGGAGAAACTGCGTACCTCGGCGGCGTCGCCTGGTCCACAATCCCGAACCCACCCTGGTCGCCAGTGTTGGGCGTGCAACACCAATTAGACAGCGCTGTAGCTGGCGCCGTCATTGAGCAATACACGGATCGGGAGTCATTGACATCCTGGTAACTAGCCGCGGGCAAGCTCTCCACAAAAAAGTGGATCAGTCTCCAGTGGTTTCTTCCTCTGCGTCAGGGGCGTAACGTGCGCGGCCCTGCAGCGACGACGGAAGTCCGTGTAACGCCAAACGCAGGGACGATTTCCTCCGCCAGCGGCTGAACAGAGTTCCTCCGGCAGAGGCGGCGAACGTCTGCCTCCGTCTCTGCAACTCAAACCATCGCAAATAGTGTCGAACCACATTCGGCATAGTCATGCGGATGGCTGCCGCGTAGTTCTGTTCCGCCGCGCGGCGCTGATCCTGTGGCGACTCCAGCAGGCCGATCAACTGAGCTGCCAAATCGATGGGGTCGCCAACCTTGTAAAAGCTGATGGCCATATCTTCGTCCGCGGCCATGTCACGAAAATCACCGATATCTGCCGATACGATCGGCACACCGTATTCACACGCCTGGTGCGCGGGCCCACTCGATCCCGTCGCCGAGTCGTATGGCAACACAACGATGCTGGTCGTGCGAAACAGTTCGGGTACATCTTCTTCCGGAACGTATCCCCGAAATTCGATGCGTGGGTTTGCGCCGACTTTCTCGCGGATCGATTCCCAATAGCCCGGCTTCGTGTGATGATTGGCTCCCGCGATGATCAGACGGGCGGTGGGTGTCCTTCGTAGCACCGTTGGGAACGCTTCCATCAACGTCTCTAGACGCTTGTACGTTCCCCAGTGCCCGATTGCGAGAATGCGGTGATCGGGATTGCCTCGCGCCGACCAATCCGGCGGGCACGGGCGAGCGGCGAACGTCCCATGCGTTCCCAGCAGAACGTTGTCGGCAGCATATTTCTCGATCAGCGTGCGCCGGTAACCCGGAAGTAAAACCGTCACCGAATTGGCTCCTAGCAGCGCCCGGGTGGCCAACTCACTGCCAAAACGGAACACGCGTTCCTGCTTCACTCCTGCGCCCACGAAGTCGACGTGCTCCAGGATGTGATGAAGGGTCGCGTGAGTGTAGTAGCCCATCGCCCGCATCAGCGCAGGAGTACACAGACCGGCGAAAGCAGCGACCGGATGCGCCTGCGTCGCGAAGGTGGAATAAACCAGGTTGAACCACACCACGTCGGGTTTCAATTGGTGCACCGCTCGTGCCAGACCAAGCGGCGCGCTCAGTCTGTTCGATTCCCAGCAGCGGACCACATGAAAGCCCGGCAATTCCCGACGGTCTGTGCTGATGTGGCCATGTTCATCAGTGGCCCAGGCATAGTCTGTGATGATGTCTCCCAGAATGGTCAGTTGAACCAGCGGATTGCGCTGCAGTTCACGCGCCAGGTGAAAACCGTATTCGTTCAGTTGCCGGCCGCTGGGTGGAAAAGCCGTAACGAGACAAATCTTCATGGGCCCCGGCTCAGTCCTTAGAAAATGCTTACCTGCACATAGGGTCGCAACTGCTGCTTGTTTGCGCCCGGAAATTTGAAAAAAGATTCCTGCTGCAAACCGGCGGAGAAACGAATGGGGTAGCGCAGTTCCAGTGCCCGCCCTTTCTCTTCAAATTTCCGGCCGATGGGCATGGCATACGAAACCGCGAAGCCCGTCTGGACCGAGTCGTAGGCATGGAATCCCATGTTGCGCGAGTAGGCCGCAGAAGCTTCAATCGTCCAATTGTGGGTCGGAGAAAATTCAACGCTGCCTGCTGGTCGAAATGCCTGTGCAATGGCAAACGCGCGGCCTTCAACCCGCCAGGAACGCAGGTACTCGCCAATCCCTCGAACATGTAACCGATCGGAGAATTCGTGTTCGAATCCTCCGTACGTGGACGTGTAATAGTACTCGCGGATCAGGGGAAAGAATTGTTCGTCCCGTGCACCCCATCCGGTGACGAAGGCAGTTCTTCCCCATGGTCTTCCGACTCGAAACTCCAGCGTACCGGCCAGGTCGCGCGAGCGCAGATGACTCTCTGTGAAGGGCCCGGACTCATGCAGGGCATAACCTTTGACGGACACCCAGTTGAAAAACGAACTGGTCGACAAATACACGAACTGTCGAAACAGATTCTGGTTCATGTGGAATGGGTCCGCGTTATCCCGGCGCCAGGTGCGCTGAATTCCAGCGCTGAGCGCGAACACGTTGTTGCCCAGGTGAAATGTGGGATTCGCGGCAAAATTGATGGAATAGTCCCAGGTGTCGCGATTGATGATGGCGTTGGCACTCGGCTGAGAAATTTCACCGCGCGCATTGCGAATCTGAAAGAATCCTCCGGAATCGGGCATGCCGGGAAGGTGCAGGTGGTACGCGGTAGTCCAGCGAGCCTCGATCGACGACCGCGGCAGAGGCAAGGCGCCGAGCGTAGCCCCCAGCAGCTGCGCGTCCAGTGCATACACCGTCGTGTCTTCGAAAATGGGCGCGACCGAGACGTCGGAAAGCAGGCTGACCCGGGGAGTGATTCTCATTCCTTCGTCGGCGCCGGCACGGAGCATCTCACGCTCTGCGGACCGGTCTTCGCCCGCAGCTTCCGACGCCAGGGCAAATGCGGTCAGCGCTTGCGCGTTATGGTGTCGCTGACGATACGCGTTCGCTCGCGCCAGTAGATACTGATAGCTCGGCTCTTCATCCGTGAAACTGTGACCGGCCTCGGCCAGCTGGCCCTCTGCCCTTGGCGTGTCGCCTAATGCAAGATACGTATTCGCCAGACCTACACGCACAGCTGTTTCCGACGCTCCCGCAGCCAGCGCTCGCTGAAAGTATGTTTCCGCGAGCTGGTACTCATGCATGCCGAGAAATAGATCGGCCGCCTGCACCAACTGGTTCCCTGTCGGAGGCGCAGCACGTCCGGAAGCTGATTCCATCAGCGCCAGCGCCACTTCGCGGCGGGCGTCGTTCGCATCCGCCCGCTTCAGCATGAGCTGTGCAATGGAGAGCCGAATGGCGATGCGATCGCTATCAGAGGCGGTGAGCGCACGCTCGAAGCGCTCCATCGCAGCGTCTTCCTCTCCCAGAGTGCTCAGAGCATCTCCAGTAGAGCTGTAGATCGCACTCGACCCTTGCTGCTCGGCGAGTTGAATGTACTGCATGGTCCGTTCGCGGTCGCCCAACTGCGCATAACAGCGCGCCATCTGCGCTTCGATCGTTCCGTCGCGGGGCAATAGTTTGTCTGCCAACTGCAATTCGGCAATCGCACCGCTGTAATCGTGCAAGTCGTAGAGGGTGTTCGCCAGCGCCAGATGCAGGTGGCCGTCGTTCGGATCGCTCTTCAAAGCCAACCGGTATTCAGAGGCCGCCTTCTTCAGCGAACCCTCTTCGGCGTAGGCAGTGCCACGAATGAGATGCAATGCCATCGAGTCGCCGAGTTGCGCTTCGGCGAGTTTGGCATGATCCAGCGCGGCGCGCGGACGGTGCAGATCGAGGCTCGCATATGCCAAGCCGAGGTGAGCCTCTCCGTTCTTTGGTTCGATCCGAAGCGCTGCCTCAAAATCAGAAGCTGCAGCGGCCCCCTGGCGACGGTCGTGTAACACAAATCCGCGATTCACGTATGCCGTGGCCACGTTCGGTCCGCGCTCGATCGCTCGCGCAAACGCCGCTTGTGCCTGTTCCAGCTCGCCGTTGTGTTTGTAGACATATCCCGCGAGCAGCGGCAGGTCTGCCTCCTTCGGCAGAATGGATTCGTAGGTGGACGTCAGCTTCAGGAGTTCGTCGTACTGCTCCAAATGCAGCAGGTCATAGGCTAGGTAAACCACCACGTCTCGATCGCGCGGAAGTTTCCTGATCGCCTCGCGGCCGACTGTCGCGGACTCCTGATACTTGCCCGTCCAGGTGAGATAGCGCTCTTGCTCACGCATGACCTGCGGATCCTGCTGCATGGCCGGAGTGGCACGGCTTAACCACTGCCCAGCCAGGTCAAACTTGTGTGCCTCAATGGCTGCATTCATGCCGCCCGCGACGACCAGTCTGTTGCCCGGAGCCAATCTGTGCGCTGTCTTGTACTCTGCTTCGGCTCGGGCGAAATCTCGGTGCGAGGTGTACATATCGCCGAGCGCCAGGTGCGGAACATAGAGCTGAGGATGTGTCACAGCCAGCCGTTGAAAGTATTTCTCCGCTTCACGGTCGTGGCCCAGCTCGCGCGATACTGACCCCAGCGCAGTAAGAGCCAGCTGATTGTCGGGATCGGCAGCAAGAACGTTCTTATAAACGGCAACCGCCTCTTGAGGCCGACCCATCTTCACCAGGAGGTCGCCATTCAGTTGCAGGGCATTGGGATCCTTTGGGTTCAGCGCCAGCGCGTCATGAACATCCTGCAGTGCGCTATTGGTGTCGCCTCCCGCCAGCTTGATCATGGCGCGCAGCCGCAGGAATTCTTCCCGGCCACGCCCGGCAATGTTCAGTCGATTGATCTCAGACTGCGCGGTCGAAAGGTGACTCTTGGAGGACGGTTCGTCGCTCAATCGCTGATAGAGCTGCACCAGATTCATGTGCAGCTGGATTCCATACAGCGGCCCTTCCGGAGGTGCTTCCGGCAGGCGGCTCAGGGCGGTGTTGTATTCGTGCACCGCATCCTGATTGCGCTCTTCGAGCTTGGCAACTTCGCCGCGGACGGCATGGAGACGGTAGTGGTTTGAATCAAGGCTGGCGGCCCGATTCAGAAATCCCTTGGCCTGCTCAATCTTCCCCGAACTCAATTCCCCTTGCGCCGCCGAGAGCTGGAGGTTCAGGTCCTTCGGAGCGGCGTTTGCTGCCTGCGCATAAATCTTGGCCGCTTCATCCTGGTTGCCAGAGAGCTGGTACGTATAGGCCAGTTCCGCGCCGACGTCCGGGCTGCCGTTACGAATCCCCTTCAATGCCTTGATCGCGGCGGAGTAATCCCCGGTCTCACGATAGAAAGCCGCCAGGGCCCGGAGCACCTCCGGACTGTTCGGCGATCGCCGTTTGGCCATCTCAAGATAGCGATGAGCTTCGTTGAATTGCTTCAGACGTTCATGAGCGAGCGCGAGCAGCAGCTCGCAACGGGGATTGGCTTGCACCTGCTCTGTCTTTTCCAGTGGTGCCAGAGCCTGCTGGTATTCGCCTGACTGCAGAAGCATTTCTCCCAGCAGCAGCAGATCGCCGGTTCGTCGCGGATCGGCTGCCAGCACCCGATTCAGCAAGTTGCGGGCTTCGTCGCGCCGCCCCATCCGGCTGTAAGTCTGCGCTAATCCGGAGAGTCCTTCCAGCGACGAAGGCTTGAGCCGAAGACCGCGATTGTAGGCGTCAATCGAAGTTTGCGATTTCCCGGCTAGTCTCGCCGCATATCCCAGCAAGAACCATAGCTGAGGATCATTGGGCGCAGATTCGGCCGCTCTTTGTGCGTAGTCGACCGCTGCCGAGTAATTTCCGCCTTTCAACGCAGATTCGG